>Ga0214917_10000234_pt1 | contig 71599 bp, 103 predicted proteins | sample LL_1208_BB_MetaG_FD_177983 | JGI IMG/M metagenome (GOLD analysis project Ga0214917, IMG submission 177983) | Freshwater microbial communities from Lake Lanier, Atlanta, Georgia, United States - LL_1208_BB | ecosystem: Environmental > Aquatic > Freshwater > Lake | place: USA: Georgia... | reverse complement strand
AGAACAAGGTGGATTACCAGTTAAATGTAAAGTTGGCGATATTTATGATAAAATGAAAACTATTTCGTTATGACAATCGATTCAATACTTACAGAATGGAGATACCGATTACCTGCAGGATATCCTAAAACAGATTCTGATTATTATGTTTTATACAATGTTATTTTAGAAATGACTACATTAACTCCTTTAGAAGCACAACATATTGTAAATAAGGCTCAAGGTAACAACGTATTAACTGAAGATAAATTGCCGCCATTTAATAATGCACAATCATTTGAGCAATACATAATGCAACGATTTGCAGTAGAAGGCCAACAAATTATTGGTCTACGCGGAATGTATGATGCCATTATGTCTGATGCAAATTCAAATGAGCTTGTTGAACTTATTACTGGGCCAATCAAATTGCGATTAGCTACCGGAGTAGTTCCAATACGGGGTATTTATGAAATATTATATACTATTATCAAAGATACAATTAAAATACCAAATGGCGATGAATCTGAACTTTGGTTTGCTATTGCATATGATGGATTAGTAAAAGGAGCCGTAGCAGGCGAATCGGGAATTGAAGCAGATATAGAAGTTGACGGACAAACGGTTTCGCTTAAAAATTACGAAAAAACTACATTTGATTTTGGGTCATTGCCAGCTGACGCCATTCAACTTTTGAATGGATTTTTAGAAATGTCTAAACTGCTTACGGGTACGGATATCAATAAATCAAAAGGCCGTGATAACATCAATCAAGTTTTAAATTTTTTAGATAATGAAAAAGTTGAATCAGATATTCGACGTATTATAAAATTGGGTACAGAAACAGATATTCCCATGTTTCAAAACATTGCAAAAAAATTGCAATCTTTTTATGATTTGGATGATAATTTAGACACAATGATTCATGCATTTTGTAACATCGTAGACAACATGATTTCGCAAAAAATTCGCAGTGTCGGGTGGTGGGGCATGATTATTAAATCAAATAAAACGTTATTCCTAGAATCATCAGAAGAATTAGAACCCGTATTGATGTGTCGCAATGATCGATTATCTCCGGCAATTGCAAACTTTCATCAAAACAAATTGTTTGTAATAGGTAGTCAATTAAATACTAAAGTAACAACAAAATCACAGGACTAATGCATTGAAAACACAATTGCTTTGCACATTTGCACATCGATCGGATTTAAACATTGTAATCGAATACATACAACAAAATTACACGATACCAGAACGCAGAATATTCGTATTTTCCAATGCCGAATCTGCAGACAATTTATATTGTACATACAATGCAGATGCGGGAACGCAGCGCGGACAGAACACGATAAGCATTCATCGCAAAAAAGAAACCAATACCTTGTATACAGTTAACGCACTTAATGAAGTTATCAAAACGGTAAATAACGGCGTTTTAGACAAAACATATCGATTAGATTGGAGCAAATATCAAAACGCATTCATACTTACGGATGATGAAGGATATCGCGTTATTGATTTGGTATTCTTCAAGAAATTTTCTTGGAACTGATATTTATTTATATAAAGAATTTTAACGATTTATTTTGAATTAACACATTAATTAATTATAATTTAATTAATATTTTTATTTATTAACCATTTAAAGAAAAGGAATTAAACAATGGCCTTGAATTTAGACGCTATCAAAGCGAAACTTAATCAGTTAAACAAATCTGATGACAAAAAACAAAATTTGTGGAAACCTGAAGCAGGTAAAACGCGAGTAAGAATTGTTCCTTACGTTCATCGCAAAGAGAATCCATTTTTAGAATTGTATTTTCATTATGACATCGGAAAGCGTTCCATGTTATCTCCAATTACATTTGGCAACGCAGATCCAATTGTTGAATTTGCTGAAAAACTAAAGAAAACAGGAGATAAAGAAGATTGGCTAATGGGTCGTAAAATTGAACCTAAAATGCGTACTTATGTTCCCGTTATCGTCCGTGGCAAAGAATCAGAAGGTGTTAAATTTTGGGGCTTTGGCAAAACAATTTATACGGAATTGCTTTCAATAATTTCCGATCCAGATTATGGAGACATTACGGATCTAATGAATGGACGTGATATTGACGTAGAATTTACTCCAGCAGAAGGCGGTGCATTTCCTAAAACAGCAATTCGCGTTAAACCAAATACGCAACCTGCAACAGAAGACAAAGAAATTGCACAAAAAATTATGAATCAGCCTACGATTACCGATTTATTTCCAGAACCAACATATGAAGAACTTGAAACGGCATTAGCAGAATGGATGAATCCAGAAAATGCAGATTCAGATGTTGATTCAGAAGATGAAGAAGAAACCCCGGCTCCAGCAAAAACTTCTAAACCTGCCGCTACTAAAAAAATTGATGATGTTGCATCTGCATTTGATGACTTATTCAACAATTAATTAAAGGTACATAATGGCAAAAAGTAAAAGTAAACTGGAAATTGAAGATGCATTGGCATCAACATTAGCAGATAGCATCAACAAACAATTTAAAGGTCAAAATCTTAAAACGGCATTCTTTTTAGATGGCGATGAAGATGCTCCAAGCAATGTATCAGAATGGGTGTCATCTGGTTGTTCGATGCTTGATTTGGCAATTTCAAATCGAGCACATGGAGGCTTTCCGGTTGGGCGAATTACTGAAATTACTGGATTAGAAGCTTCTGGTAAATCGTTATTGGCAGCACATACATTGGCAGAAACACAAAAGAAAGGTGGTTTAGCAGTATACATTGATACGGAATCTGCTACAAGTTCTGAGTTTCTTGCGGCTATTGGTGTTGATTTAAAAACAATGCTATACGTTCCATTGGAAACAATTGAAGAAATTTTTGAAACAATTGAAACAATTGTAGAAGGAGTTCGCAAATCAGACAAAGATCGTTTAGTTACAATTGTAGTGGATTCAATCATGGGTGCATCTACAAAAATTGAAATGTCAGCTGAATATGACAAAGATGGTTATGCAACAAGCAAATCAATCATTTTGTCAAAAGCAATGCGAAAAGTTACCAATTGGATTGCAAGAGAGCGTATTTGTCTCATATTTACCAATCAACTTCGTACCAAAATGGGCGTGTCTTTTGGTGACCAATGGACAACTGCAGGCGGCAAGGCAATTCCATTTCATGCTTCGGTTAGATTGCGTTTGAAAAACACAGGAATGATTAAAGCCAAAGTAAATGGCGTTGAACAAGTTGTGGGCAGTAAAACGGAAGTTCAAGTAGTAAAAAATCGTATGGGTCCTCCACATCGCAAAGTCAATTATGAAATTTATTATGATTCTGGAATTGACAATTTTGGTGGTTGGTTGAACATCATGAAGAATTTTGATATTGTTAAACAATCAGGTGCATGGTATACTATGGAAGATGTAGATATAGCAACCGGCGAAGCATTTGGCGAAATCAAATTTCAAAGCAAAGATTTTGTGGAAAAGGTTATTTCAAATCCGGACGCAAAAGAAAGGTTATATCAAAGAATATGCGATGCTTATATTTTCAAATACCAAGCCGGTATCGACGGCGGAATTGATGATGTAATAGTCATAGATGAAACGTATGATGAAGAATAAGTATCAACAATTATTCAAAGAGTTACAACAAGAAAAGAGTTCTAGTCCGTCAAGCATTAATGATCATCTCATGGTGTTTGACGGCTTGAACACTTTTATTCGAAGCTTTGGCGCAACTCCTGCATACAACGAAGATGGTGATCATATCGGTGGCATTACTGGATTTTTATATTCAGTTGGCAAAACCGTACGAGATTTTCGTCCATCGCGATGCATCATTGTATTTGATGGCCGCGGAGGTTCTGCTCGAAGAAAACGAATCTATGGTGATTACAAAGCAAATAGAGCAAATAAAACTAAATTGCGACGTCATGATCATCATGAATCTACATTGGAACAAGAACAAGAATCAATGCGACATCAATTTAGTCGTTTAATTTCATATCTAGATAATTTGCCCGTAACATTCATTTCGATGGATGGAATTGAAGCAGATGATACAATTGCATACATTGCACAAATGTATGAAACGGAATGCAAAAAAATTACCATTGTATCTACGGATCGAGATTTTTATCAATTGGTTGACGATCGCATTCAAATTTGGTCACCAATCAAAAAGAAAATGTATGATGTAGATGCAGTGCAACAAGAATTTGGAGTGCATCCTGCTAACATGGTTATTTATAGATCATTTACGGGTGATGCTTCGGATAATATTCCAGGTGTTAATGGAATAGGGCCAAAAACCATATTGAAACTTGTTCCAGAATTAGCTGATGCAACACCATATACAACACAACAATTGTTTGATAAAAGCACGGCATTGCTCAAAGAATCTAAATCATATCAAAAGATTCTGGATAACAGTCACATCATTGAACAAAATTATCAACTAATGAATATCAAACTACTTGATATTCCGGCACAAACTGCAACCAAAATTCGTGGCATCATGGAACAACCTATACCTGAATTAAATCGTAGTGAGTTTCAAAAATTATTTTATGAAGACAAGATGTGGACTATCATGAAAAATTTACCGGATTGGTTGACTAATACATGGTTGTCTTTGAATGCATTTGCAAAACAAACACATAAATAATTTGATTTTAACATAGTTTTTTATATATTGGTTATATGACCGACCGATTATCAGAATATGGCTTTGGCTTTCAAGTAAAAGTTATAGCAGCATTATTCACAGACCGAATATTTTTACAACAAATTGCAGACATAATACAAACAGAGTATTTTGAATCTGATGCAAATAGTTGGCTGTTAGAAGTTGTATTGGAACATTTTCGACAATACAAATCTCCACCATCAAAAGATGTACTTAAAGTAAAAATAACAGAGATTGAAAATGACATCTTAAAAACTGCAGTATTAGAACAATTGAAAGAAGTATTTCGATACATGGAATCGGATGATCTTTCTTTTGTAAAAGATGAAATTCTTAAATTTTGTAAAAATCAAGAAATTAAACGAGCCATTATGGATTCGGTTTCATTGCTCAAAATGGGCAATTATGATGAAATTAAAACCAAAATGGATAGTGCCATGAAAGCTGGTGCTGATACGGATATTGGTTTAGATTATGTCAACAATGTAGCTGCACGATACAATGAAGCCGCACGACACACAATTACTACGGGTTGGGATGTTATTGATGATTTAATGGACGGAGGCTTAGCTCCCGGTGAATTAGGAGTAGTAATGGCTCCTGCAGGCATTGGCAAATCTTGGATGCTTATTAATATTGGTGCCAATGCAGTTAAAGCCGGAAAAACCGTTATTCATTATACATTGGAACTCAATGAAAATTATGTAGGTCAACGATATGATTCAGTATTAACTGGAATCAACGCACAAACACTTAAACATCATCAAGACACGGTTGAAGAAAAAATGAAATCGCTGCAAGGCGAATTGATTGTTAAGTATTTTCCAACTAAATCGGTTGGCGTTATGGCGTTAAAAGCCCATGTTGAAAAAACCATTATGCAAAACAAAACACCAAATTTAATCATTGTAGATTACGGTGACCTGCTCAAAGTAAACACAAAAAAAGACAAACACGAAGCATTGGAAGATTTATATGAAGAACTTCGTGGTATGGCAGGAGAATATAAAATGCCAGTATGGACTGCATCGCAAGCAGGACGTAGTGCATTAGAAGAAGATGTCATTGAAGCAGACAAAATTGCATCATCATACGGAAAAGTAATGGTTGCTGATTTTTTGATGTCATTGTCAAGAAAAGTTGAAGATAAAATGTCCGGCACTGGTCGGGGGCATGTTATTAAAAATCGTTTTGGGCCAGATGGCATTACGTTGCCAAGCAAAATCAATACTAATAATGGACAATTTCAATTTTTTGAACCACAAACAACTCAAGGCAAACAAACCACACAAATCATGAAAACAGGTGAGAATTTAGTCAAGAAAAATTTAGCACAAAAGTTTAAAGATTTGGGCGGGACTTTAGGATAAAATGATATTTATATGAAAGAATATGGGAAGGAGTTATCCTTCCTTTTTTCGTCTAAAAGAATTATGTTATTAAAAACAAAGGAAACTTATAATCATGGAAATTTCAAATCAAATTTTAAGTGAAATTACCGTATACATGAAGTATGCAAAATATCTTCCCGAACTCAATCGCAGAGAATCTTGGAAAGAACTAGTTACTAGAAACATGAATATGCACATCAAAAAATATCCTGCATTGCAGAAAGAAATTGAAATGGCATATCAATTTGTATACAATAAAAAAGTATTGCCATCAATGCGTAGTTTGCAGTTTGGTGGGAAACCAATTGAAATTGCACCCAATCGAATTTACAATTGTGCATATCTTCCTATAGATGATTATCGTGCCTTTTCTGAAGCAATGTTTTTATTGCTAGGCGGTACTGGTGTTGGATATTCCGTACAAAAACATCATGTTGATGCATTACCAGAAATTCACAAACCAAATCCAACAAAAAAACGTCGTTATTTGATTGCCGATTCAATCGAAGGATGGGCCGATGCGGTAAAAGTATTAGTTAAATCGTATTTTGAAGGCGGCACAACATATTCATTTGATTTTTCAGATATTAGAGCAAAAGGTGCTAGATTAGTAACATCAGGTGGAAAAGCACCCGGACCACAACCATTGAAAGAATGTTTGATTAAATTGCAAGGTATTTTAGATGCAAAAATAGACGGAGAAAAATTGCAACCAATTGAAGTGCATGACATGGTATGTCACATTGCAGATGCCGTATTAGCAGGCGGCATTCGTAGAGCAGCACTAATCAGTTTGTTTAATGCAAATGATGAAGAAATGATTGCATGTAAATCAGGTAATTGGTGGGAAACAAACCCACAACGAGGTCGAGCAAACAACTCGGCGGTATTGATTCGTCACAAATTAACCCGAGAATTTTTCTTGGATTTATGGAAACGCGTTGAATTATCAAATGCAGGAGAACCTGGAATTTATTTAAGCAATGACAAAGATTGGGGAACTAATCCATGTTGCGAAATTGCACTTCGGCCATTTCAATTTTGTAATCTATGTGAAGTAAATGCATCGGATATTGAATCACAAGAAGATTTAAATGCTCGAGTACGTGCTGCAGCATTCATTGGAACATTGCAAGCAGGATATACAGATTTTCATTACTTACGTCCAGTATGGAAACGCACAACTGAGAAAGATGCGTTAATTGGAGTATCAATGACAGGTATTGGTTCTGGTACGGTATTGGGTTGCAACATGAAAGAAGCTGCTAAAATTGTTAAACAAGAAAATGAACGAGTAGCAGAACTTATTGGTATTAATCGTTCGGCTCGTACAACTACAGTTAAACCCGCAGGAACAACATCATTAACGTTAGGTACATCATCAGGCATTCATGCATGGCACAATGATTACTATATCCGTAGAATCCGCGTGGGGAAAAATGAAGCTATTTACAAATATTTAGCAGAATATCATCCGGAATTGATTGAAGATGAATTTTTTCGTCCACATGATACTGCAGTTATTTCAATTCCACAAAAGGCACCGGAAGGAGCTATTATGAGAACAGAATCTCCATTTCAATTATTGGATCGTATTAAAAAGGTTCATTTAGAATGGGTTAAACCAGGACATAGAAGTGGAAACAATACTCATAATGTATCTGCAACGGTTTCTTTGAAAGCAGACGAATGGGAATTGGCAGGAGAATGGATGTGGGAAAACAGAGATCATTACAACGGATTATCAGTATTACCATATGATGGAGGAACCTATATGCAAGCGCCATTTGAAGATTGTACTAAAGAACAATATGAATCTATGTTAGAATCATTAACAAATATCGATTTGACACAAGTAATTGAACTTGATGATAACACTGATTTATCAGGAGAATTAGCTTGTGCAGGCGGAGCTTGTGAGATAAAATAATGATACAATCAGCATCAAAAGATTGGATACAACAACAGTTTGTGAGGGAGTTTGGAAACAAGCTGCTTCCAACGGACTTTTATTACGACGAAAATGGTCTTCGAGTAATGACCGAATCATATCATCGTCGACGTGGTACTTGTTGCGGTAATGGATGTCGTCATTGTCCATATGAGCCACAACCTGAAAAAGGTGTAAAAACTTTGAAAACTCAATAAAATATATTATATTAAGAATAATATTAAGTTATGACAAAAAAACAAAGAAATAATTTAGAATTAGTTAAATTAGGTTATGCAAATGGTTCTGCTCCCGGTGCACCATTTACCCGACAAGAAAAAGACAAAATGATTGAAGAAGCTGCTAAAGCATTTGGCGAGTTTCTTGATGCACTTAAGTGTGATTGGCGTAATGATCCTAATAGTTCAGATACTCCTAGAAGAGTTGCAAAAGCATATGTAAATGATTTATGGGCAGGTCGATATGATGGCACTCCAGACATCACTGCATTTCCATCTGATGGATATGATGGTATGGTATTTGAAGGAGGTATTCCATTAACTTCAATGTGCTCGCATCATCATCAAACCATTATGGGTCGAGTTTATGTTGCGTATATTCCGGGTACTGATAGCAAAGTTATCGGATTATCAAAATTAAATCGATTAGTAGAGCATTTTGGTAGAAGAGGTGCAATACAAGAACAATTAACGGTAGCAATTCATAATGCTATCAATACTATTATCAATGACAATAAAGGTGTAGCTGTTATGATTGAAGCAACTCATAATTGTGTTCAATGTCGAGGAGTTAAACATGGCGGAGCTTCAATGAAGACATCCAAGTTAACCGGTGCATTTAGAGATGATGATGCTACCCGAGCAGAATTTTATGAATTCGTAAAAGGTTATTAATATGGCTAAATTTCAATCAACTAAATTATTTGACGGGTATTCAACATGTTTCCGCCAATGGCGCGCAGTTGGCACACATTGTAAATATTTACATGGATATGCAGTTTCATTTCGAGTATGGTTTGAAGGTGAATTAGATGAAAGAAATTGGGTTTGGGATTTTGGTGGTATGAAACGTGCAAAAACTCAAATTGAAGGTATGTCTCCAAAAGACTATTTTACATATCTTTTAGACCACACTACAATCGTAGCACAAGATGATCCGTATTTATTTACTTTTCAAGAATTACATGATTGCGGAGTAATTCAATTACGTATTTTACCTGCTACCGGATGTGAAAGATTTGCCGAATATTTATACTATACAATAAATGATTTTTTAGCAGTAGAAACTAATGGTAGAGTAAGAGCCGTTAAAGTAGAAGTTTATGAACACGAAAGAAATGCAGCAAGTTATGAAGAATAATGAAGAAACATATCTATCGCTTTTTGAATATTTAGGTAAAGGTTCTGGTGGATCGAACATTGGTCGAGAAGTAACAGCCGAAGCTATCAAACAAGGTATTGAACTTAAATGGAAAATGTTACCAAAAGATATGCAGAAACCTGAATATACTCAAGTGCAATTGTATCCGTTATCATTTTTAGATGAATACTTTGCAACTAAAGTAGAAGTTGATACGACACCGATAGTAAGACGATCGGCTTTGATAGAAATTGAATCTAGATTAAACAACCTAGAAACTCAAATCAAAGAATTAATAAAAAAATTAGATAATAATGTTACCAATAGTAATGAGTACCACGATGACGATCTTCCATTCTAAAAGAATCACAGACTACGATAAAACGTTACCAATTGTTGAATTGTATAGATGCATTCAATCAGAAGGAAGCCGATTTGGTAGACCTACAATAGCAGTACGAACAACCGGTTGTACACATCGTTGCTGGTTTGGCCAAGGTGGTTGGTGCGACTCCTGGTATACAAGTATACATCCAGAAAAAGGAACATTTTGTTTCAATGACATTATCAAGATATATGATGAAAATCCTCATATCAAAGAAATGATGTTAACTGGCGGATCACCAACAATGCATCCAACATTGGTAAATGAATTAACACATTTTGCACATGAAAGAAACATTCTTATCACGATTGAGACAGAAGGATCTCATTTTATCGCCACTGATTACCCTATTGGTTTGGTTAGTCTTAGCCCTAAGTTTAATAACAGTGTTCCCGTTGTGGGCGTTGCTACGCCGCAAGGCACGATTACGGATGAGAAGATGGTGGCGCAACACGAAAAATTTCGTCTTAACAAAGATGCAATCAAACAAATGATAGAATTTCATACGGATTATCATTATAAACCAGTATGGGATGGCACTCAAGAAAATTTACAAGAAATTGAAACGTTTCGCATAGAAATGAATATTCCTAAAGACAAAACATACATTATGCCTGCAGGCGATACCCGAGAAGAATTAATTCATATGTATCCGGTGGTATTTGATATGTGTGCCGAACATGGATATAACATGACAGGACGAGACCATATTATTGCATTTGACACAAAACGAGGAGTATAATGTATTACACAACAACAACTATTGGCGATATTAAAATTATATACGAAATAACACGATGAAAAAAATACTTTATTTTACGGCATCTTGGTGCGAACCTTGCAAAACATTGCGACCAAGAATAGAACGATTATCTGCAGAACTTCCCATACAAATTATTGATGTAGATGCAAATAAATCAACTTGCGATAAGTATGGAATTAAAAGTGTTCCGTGTGTAATCATTACGATGAATGATCATGCAACAGGACGAATTGTCGGAAACAATATTACAGAAACGGCAATTAGAAAAATGTTTAATTAAAAAAGGAATAAGTTATGAATTGGTTACCAACCGGAGATCAAGTTTTATTAAAATTACAAGAAAAATCAGACAAAACATCAAGTGGTATTATCATTATGACAGGCACAGATGAGTATCGGTATGCCAATGTAGTAAAAACAGGACCAGGTCTTTTTACACAAACAGGTGATAGAATTTCAATGACAGTTCAAGAAGGCAATGAAATCATGATTCATTCCAATCAAATTGGAGATCACAAAGAAGTTTCAATTGACGGAGAAAAATATCTGTTAGTAAGAGAATCAGAAATTGCATTAATTAAACAAGCATGATAGAAATTTTAGGATGGATTAGTACGGCTTTGGTATTAGCTGGATACTTTTCAAATGCAAAAGGCTGGACAAAAGCCGCAATGATTACTTGGATCATTGGAGATACCGGATGGATTACTTATGATTTTTTCATTGAGAATTACAGTCATTTGGTTTTGAGTTTAGTTATCATTGCAATCAACGTGTATGGAATTTATAGAATATGGAAAAAATCATAACACAAAAACAAATACAACAACGTGTTAAAGAATTGGCACAAGAAATTTCACAAGATCATATTGACTCTGGCAATATCCTGCCCCCGGTACTGGTTTGTGTACTTAATGGTGCCGTGCATTTCTTTTCAGATTTAAGCAGATCCATGACAATTATGCATGAAATTGATTTTGCTGGGTTACAATCATATCGTGGTCGAGATAATTCTGCAGGAATTTCAACAACTAAAACAATTGATTTGGAACTTCGTGGTAAAAGAGTTTATATTATAGATGATATTTGCGATTCTGGTGCTAGCATCATGGAAATGTTGTTTATGGTAAACAGCCGGATGGCAGAATGCGTAAAAGTTGTTACATTGTTGAAACGACGTGGGGGCGTAGACCTAACTAACTTTCATGGGTTTGAAATTAATGATGAATGGGTAGTTGGTTACGGATTGGATGATAATGGATTATTACGAGAATTACAAGACATATACAAGGTTAATTAATGTATCAAGCAATCGGTTATGACAAAAAGAATGGAATTATGCACGTATGGGATGATGAATTGGGACATCAAAAGTTTCCATTCAAACCATATGCATATTTACCAGATGATTCGGGACAACATCAATCTTTAGATGGAACTCGTTTATCTCGTGTAGATGGCAATTGGAAAGACAATGCAACTGCATATGAATCCGATTTAAATGAAGAAATGCGTACGCTTATTGATCTTTATTACGAAAGCGATTTAGTTTCCAAAGGACATCGAGACTTTTTCTTTGATATTGAAGTAGAACGGGACGAAGATGGGTATTCGACCCCCGAAGAAGCTCGTTCACGAATAACGTCCATTGCATATTATGATAAAGCTGGGCGTACCATGAAAGTTTTGTTGTTAGACGAATCAAAAAGAATAAAACACGATGCATTTTCTACCAATAAATATGATGTAGAAATATTTGATTCTGAAGCAACAATGCTTATGCGGTTTATCAATGCATTTGCAGAAATACAGCCCACCGTAATTACCGGATGGAATACAGATAATTTTGATATTCCATATCTTGTTAATCGCATCAAAAAAATATTAGGTGCACAAGCAATCAAAAAATTATCTCCTGCGGGCATTGTTGAATGGAACAAAAATCGAGATCGTTACAAAATATTTGGCGTATCTAGTTTAGATTATTTAACATTATACAAAAAGTTTACGTATACTGAGTTACCAAATTACCGTTTAGATACTGTTGCAAAAAAAGAATTGGGCAGAGGTAAAGTTGAATATGATGGTGATTTAGATCAATTGTTTACAACAGACATTCACAAATTTGTTGAATACAACGTAACAGATGTTGAACTAATTTATGAAATGGATGAAAAACTACAATTAATTGCACTTGCAAGAACCATATGTCATAAAGGACATGTTCCTTATGAAGATGTATACTATGCATCTAAATATTTGGATGGTGCAGCAATTGTAGATTTAAAACGCAATGGATTAGTTGCTCCTAACAAACAATTTCGCTTTGTTGAAGAAGAATCGGAAGCTGATGCACTTGCAGGAGCATATGTAAAAGATCCAGTACCAGGATTGTATAAATGGATTTATGATTTGGATTTGACATCATTATATCCAAGCATTATCATGAGTTTGAATATTTCTCCAGAAACTAAAATAGGAGTAATTTCCAATTGGAATCAAGAATGTTTATTGAAAGATGAAGCACAACAAGCAAAGTTTGTTGATGGTACATATGTACAAAATGTTAAAACTTGGCTGCAAGATACACAACATGTTGTTGCAAGTAATGGTGCAGTGTATCGCACAGATCGCAAAGGGTTTCTTCCAGCAATTCTTGAAAAATGGTTTGATGAACGAGTTACCTACAAAGACAAACGAGATGAATATGCAGTTGGAACAGAAGAATATAAATTTTATGATGCATTGCAATTAACACAAAAAGTATTGCTTAATTCATTTTATGGAGTATTGGGACTTAAAACATTTCGCTTTCATGATTTGGATAATGCAGGTGCAATTACCGCTACAGGTCAAAGCGTAATTAAATTTTCGGCAAAGGTAATTAACAATCATTATGCAAAAGAAACGGGACAAGATTATTTTGTTAATGCAACCAATGGTAAAGCAGAATTTGCTTTTTATACAGATACAGATTCAACATTTGTTTCTAGTTTACCACTTATTGCAAAACGTTTTCCTAAATTTGATGAATCAGATGAACAATTTATGATTGACCAAACCAATGCAATTGCATCGGAAATACAAAAGTTAGTGAACACAATGTATGACCGTTATGCCGACGTATTTCACAATACTAAATCACATCGTTGGCAAATCAAACAAGAATATGTTGCAAAATCTGGATTATGGATTGCTAAAAAGCGATATGCACAATGGGTTATTTTTAAAGAAGGCAAACCTACGGATAAACTTGATATTAAAGGATTAGATGTTGTTAGATCATCATTTCCAGAAGATTTCAAAAAAATCATGAAAGAAACATTGTGGAACATTCTTAAAGAAAAAGATAAAACCGAAACTACGGATATGATTCATAAATTTAAATCTGGATTAAAATCATCTCCAGTACTCAATGTAATGAAAAATTCTGGAGTTAAAGAAATATCAAAATTTACAAAAGGTCGCAAACCATTTACGGGATACGAAAAAGGTACTCCAGCACACGTTAAAGCTGCAATCAATTTTAATGATTTGTTATCAATGCATGGAATTCGCGATGTTGAACTCATTCAAAATGGTGAAAAAGTAAAATGGGCATATTTGTCAGATAATCCATATGGATTTGATACAATGGCATTGCGAGGATATGAAGATCCATCACAAATTGTTGATTTTGTTACTCAATACATTGACCGCAATAAAATCTTTGAAAAAGAATTGAAAAATAAATTGGATGATTTTTATGCTGCAATGAATTGGGGGGCATTTCCAGAAAATAATTCGGTAGCAAAATTTTTTAGTTTCGGAAAATGATTTTTTTTTTTGATATATTTATATTTAAAAAAAGAATATAAACATGGGAAATATTAGATTAAAAAAATTGCTACAAAAAAACATGAAGCGATTTGGCACTAAGAATTTAAATGAATCAACGGATCCAAGTTATTTACAATTTGCTAAAAAGGCATCATATAATAACTTGCATGATGATATAATGAGTGCAGCTGAAGATTTAGCAGAAGCATTAGAACAACCAAAAATGGAAGATCTTCCAATTGTACAACATGCTATTCAACAATTGAAACGATGGACTGATAGAAAAAAACCAGCACCATATTCAGTATATGCATTAGTACAAGAAGCACCAGCATTATTAGATAAAATGCAAGCTAAAAGTAAAAATGCATGGCAAGAAATGCGTTCACATTGGGGTGGAATTGTAGATGCAATTGCCGATGAAGATGAAGATGAATATGTTACTGAATTTGAACCAAATGATGATGATATGATTTAACTAATATAAATTGAAGTGCTAGCAGTAATGTTAGCACTTTTTTACTGTTACAAAGGTTGGAATAAATAGATAAATTCATTATAATAAGTTATGATTGGTTATAAAACGCATTGGTATGGTAAAGAAGTTGAAGGACGCTTTACAGATATCGAAACATTGTTTATTTCAGATGTCAAAGCAATGTATAAAAAATTAACACCTTGTGCACACATTTATTTTTGTTCTCCAGCAACAAAACAATTAATTAAAAATCAATCATGGGATTCAATATTTGCAATGATAACCGATACTACATTTGTTACGATTGAAGTTACTCCTGGTATGTTAAAACACGTACCACCCATGATTAGAATTAGAGCACACATTTTATTGATGTTAGATTGTGAAGATGCTGCATTGTTAAAACAAACAGATAGCATCAAAGTTGTATATGCAGATTATTCTTTGTATTGCACAACGGTTCACAATATGCAACAAGTTACACCCGATATGTATAAATTTGATAGACAATGAAGATAGGACTTATTGCCGGTAGCTTCGATGTATTACATCCAGGCTACATTGAAATGTTTGAACAAATGGAAGATGAATGTGATCAGGTATGGGTATTGCTCCAAACCGATCCAACAATTGAACGTCCCGAAAAAATGAAACCAGTTCTTTCAGTTAAAGATCGAGCATCAATGTTGATTGCATTGCGACACGTTAATCATGTTATTCCATATACATTAGAATCGGAATTGCATTATAAATTAAAGCAGTTTGCTGAAAACAAATCCGCCGAATATGTTCGTTATTTAGGTGATGATTACATCGGAAAGAAATTTACGGGCGATGATTTAGATCTTCCAATTCAATACTTAAGCAGAGACCACGGTTGGTCAACAACTAAATATAAAAAATTAATAGCAGATGAAGTACAGCGTAGTAGTAACATTTAGTATCGAAGGGTTTCATTGTTGGCCTGCAGCTAAAGATGTTTTTCCAGAAGTAGCATTTTTATCAGATAGACATCGTCACATGTTCGGCTTTCGTTGTTATGCACGAGTAACGCATACAGATCGTGATGAAGAATTTATTTTGTTGAATCGCAAAATACAAAAAGCGTTGCGAATTGGGTTTACTGGATCAGAAACTAATGTATTGGAATTTGATTCAATGTCGTGTGAGGCAATTGGAGAATGGTTACTAGAACAATTTCCAACTCTTTACAAAGTAGAAGTTTGGGAAGATTGGGAAAATGGTTGCGTTATTGAAAGATAATATGAAAATATATTTAGTAGACATAGAATCAGTTCCAACTCGTTATACTTGCGAATGGAAAACACATGTACCGCAATTGCTTCAAGATAATGGATTTGATGTTGAAGTAGTTGAGGGTGATACCACAATACCAAAAGCTGCAACACCAGGTGCCTTTTTGAATTTTGGTGGTACCAATATGTACAAATCAACACAAGTGCATCGATTAGCAGAATTATTTACGAACGGAACAATACAAGCAGGAGATCATATTATTTTTACAGATGCTTGGCATCCAGGTATTATCAATGTAAAATACATGAGTGAACTTTTAAATATTCCTGTTGTAACGCACGGACTTTGGCACGCGGGTTCATATGACCCAAATGATTTTTTAGGTCGACTCGTAGGAGATAAACCATGGATACGACACGCTGAACAGGCCATGATTGCAGCATATGATCGCAATTGGATTGCAACAGCAGCACATTTCAAATTAATGAATCAAACATATGATATTTTTCATGATTCATCGTTTGATAAAACAGGTTGGCCCATGGAATATACTAAATCAATGATTGCCCCAGAAGCTTGGGATAAAAAAGAAAATATCATTGTGTTTCCACATCGCATTGCACCGGAAAAACGATTAGATTTGTTTCAAGAATTGGCAGCTCGTCCAGAATTGGCACATTATCAATTTTGTGTTGCTATGAAAATGAATTTGACAAAAACAGAATATCATGTGTTGCTACAACGTGCTCGATTTGCAGTTTCGTTTGCAGATCAAGAAACATTGGGCATTTCAATGTACGAATCAGCTTGTGCCGGAGCATGCCCATTGGTACCAAATCGATTATCATATTCAGAAATGTATGATCCAATGTTTAAACAAGCTAATTCGGTTGATATGGCAGTTACGGCAATATTGGAATACGAACAAAAAAACATATCTGAAAATATAGCACAATTGGTAGAAAGATTGCATAACAACTTTTTTTCAGCAAAACGATTAATTAATAAACTAAAGGAATACAATGGCAGAAAATAAACGATTTATATATTTTCCATCTTTATCTGCAGGATCGATGGTTTCTGCATTCAAAAAAGATATGAAGTTTGCAAATGGCGATCCGGTAAAATTCTTTGATTCTAGATATCCTGCAGAATGGAGACATCCATATTTTTTGGTTACGGCAGGACATCATTACAAGAAAATGGATTTTCGCGATCAAATGGGATTAGAAAAAGATGTGCTAGTATTTGGTGACTCAGGAGGTTATCAGATTGCAACAGGTGCATTGCCATATAGCAATGAATTGCGAGAAAAGATATTTCATTGGTTAGAAGCAAACAGCGATGTTGCAGCTAATTTGGATATCCCGCCCAAAACAAAATATCGCAATCAATTTGCACATTGTGCTGACATTAGTTTTGATAATTTTGCTTGGTTTGAAAAACATCAAAGCGGTAAAACAAAATTTTTAAACATGTTGCAAGGTTCAAATGCCGATGAATATACTTGGTGGTATCATAAATTTAAGCATTTTGATTTTCAAGGTTGGGCAATTGGAGGTCCGCAAAAATTAGTTGATTTCATGTTTGCGGTTTCTTTGATGCTTAAAGAGCGAGAATTTGAAAATAAACGATTAGAATACGTTCACTTATTAGGCATTAGCAAAATTTCAGATTTCTTTATTTTGGCTACATTGCAAAAATTAATGAATGAACATACCGGAAATCGAATTTATATTACAACGGATTCATCTTCTCCAGGACAATATCCAGTATTTGGAACATATCTTCATTCAACAAATTACAAAACACAATCATTTTCAGAATTGTATTTTCCAAAGAATGCCGAATATCGCAGAAAGGCACACATCAAACAAGGTAAAACTGGAGAAGTTGCAATCGATTTGACTCAATATGTTCCATGTGCATTGGGATGTCCTGCATGTAAAGATTTTACATATGAATTGCTAGGAGGTAAAACTGCAGATGGTTTGGATCGATATTCTCAAGAAGCAATGCCAAGAATGGTAGTTCACAACACGCATTTGTATGTACAGGCAGCAAATGAAATCAATCAAATGGTTGATAGTCACGTAGAATTGCTAGAAACAGTAATACCAAGAGATTTATATGATGTAATTTTATCTTTGCATGAAATGTTTGCAGATCCAGATTCGGCACCTCAAGTATACGAAAAATACATCAAAACATACAAAAAATTCGGTGGTAGCAGTATATCAACTACCGATGCAGAAAATTTTAATAAATTCTTTACATTTTAAATTGGAATAAATAATGGAAAAAAGCAAATTACAATCGTTTATTAATCGTTACTATTTAGCAGGAAACTGCGAAGCGGTTATTTTGAAAGAACAAGAAGATTCAATTGGTTGCGAACTAATTGATATGGATCAAACCATCGTTGGTAAAATTAAATGGAATACTAAACCATTCATGAAGGGCATGTTAGGTATCAATCATACCGGAGCATTAATTAAAATGCTAGGAGCATTAGGTGAAAACATTGCAATTGATGTAAAAGATGCTGCAGGTAAAAATTATGCCATGAAAATTTCAGAAGGTAGTACGCAAGCAACTTTTATGTTAGCCGATACAACAGTTATTCCGGCGGTGCCATCAATCAATGCAGAACCTGAATATCAAATTACTATTCCAGTCAATGAAGAATTTGTTAGCAAATTTATCAAAGCAAAAAATGCATTACCTGATGCAAAAAATTTTGCAGTGCAAGTTATTAACGGACAAGTAAAATTCATTATCAATTACACAACAGTAAACGCAGATAATATTTCATTTGAAGTAGGTCCCACTAACATGGACAATATGGATCCGGTTTGTTTTTCGGCAGATAAATTAAAAGAAGTTCTTGTAGCAAATCGCGGTGATTCAGGTGAATTGAAAGTATCCCCAGATGGATTATCAAGAATTGAATTTAAAGGTACAGATTTTGAATCAATCTATTGGTTAGTAATGCTACAGAATTAATATGCAAGTACAAGTAATAAACAATTCATTAAGCCCTTTACCGGTTTATGAAACGCCACAAAGTGCTGGTATGGACGTAAAATGCACAGAACCCATTGTATTGAATCCAGGAGAACGAGTTTTAGCAAAAACAGGATTATTTGTGCAAATACCTGCAGGATTTGAACTTCAAGTTCGTCCGCGCAGCGGTTTGGCATTAAAACATGGTGTTACTGTATTGAACGCCCCAGGCACAATCGATGCCGATTACCGAGGTGAAATTGGTGTTATTTTAATCAATCATGGCAATATGGTTGTAGAATTTGCACAAGGAGAACGAATAGCACAAATCGTATTGGCTCGAGTAGAACAAATTCAATGGAAATTAACCGATTCATTATCAACAACAAAACGAGGACAACAAGGCTTTGGTTCAACAGGTAAATAACATGATAACAAAACAAGAAAATACGCTCTGGGTAGAATCGTTCAGGCCAGACACGTTAGAAGGATACATAGGAAATGAACACATTATTGAAAAAGTTAAAATTTTTATTGAAAATGGCGACGTTCCGCATCTATTATTTTATGGATCAGCTGGAACAGGCAAAACAACGTTGGCGAAAATAATTGCAAACAGCGTAGATGCAGATTTAATGTATATCAATGCATCTGATGAAAATTCGGTGGATGCCGTACGAGATAAAATTAAGCGTTATGCATCTACGGTTGGATTTCGTCGTTGGAAAATCATTATTTTAGATGAGGCAGATTATTTGACGCCAAATGCCCAAGCTGCTCTTCGTAACCTAATGGAAACATATAGCAAAACAACACGTTTTATTTTAACATGTAATTATGTTGAAAAAATTATTGATCCAATTCAATCTCGTTGTCAAACATTTGCTATTACGCCACCAAATAAATCAGATGTTGCAAAGCGATTGGTTGCAGTATTAAATGAAAAGGGTGTTACGTATGACATCAAAGATATTGCTGCAATTATTAATGCATCATATCCAGATATTCGTCGTGCAATTAATGCAGCACAGGCATCAGTTGTTAATAACACGTTGCAATTAGATAAAGCAAGTGCAATACAAGCAAATTACATGACTGAAATATTGGAGATTCTTAAAACGTCAAAAGATAAAAAAGCATCATTCACAAAAATTCGTCAAGTAATTGCTGACAGCAAAGTACGAGATTTTACCGGATTGTATACATTTTTATATGATAATTTAGATGATTTTGCACATGGTCATGTTGCCCCATGCATTTTAATCATAGCAGAAGCACAATTCAAAGATGCAAATGTAGTAGACAAAGAAATCAACATTATGGCAATGTTTGTAAATTTATTAGGAGAATTATGAGTAGTTTAAATGTTAATATTGGTCCGCAAGATATGCAACCAATTTCATGCAAAGAATGCAACGGATTGTATTTTCGTCAAGTAATGGCAATCAACAAAGTAAGCAAATTTTTAACTGGTGCAGATAAAGACACAATGGTACCTATTCCCGTATTCAGATGCGATGATTGCGGATACGTTCCAGAAGAATTTCAACCCGTTAAAGTTAAAAAGTAATGTCTGCACCATACCATAAAGATTTAGTTACGATTGTATTTAAAACATCGGACCGAAGCAATGCACGAACAAAAATTAAAACGTTTCGCAACAAATCAATTGATGATATTTTAAGTGCAAAACATGTAACGGGAATACCAGATACGGCTGTTATTTTAGAAGCAGGAATGGGTGAATATTTAGAACAACAATATCGTAAAAAATATAATTTATAATAAATGGCAGAAGAAAAAAAAGCAGCAACAATTTTTGATTTAATCGGCGGGGTAACTGATAAAAAACGAGAATGGAAAAAATGGTCAGAAACCGATCAAAAGAAATTTTCTACATTCATCGTTAACCGTTGGTTGTCAATGCGCATGGAGTTAACGGAATTAATCAATGAATTACAAATGTATACTATTGGACAATTACGTCCACAAGAAACTTATAAATTGTATCATGATCTTTTGCCTACCAATAAAAGTTTTGCAAAATACATCAAAGGCAAATCGGAAAATAAGTATGATAAAGAATTGATTACACAATTTGCAGAACATTATCAAACAAGTTGTTCGGAAGCCGCGGATTATTTAGATTTAATGGATAGAATACAATGTGAAAGAATATTAACCATGTATGGATATAGTGAATCAGACAAAAAACGTATGTTAAAAGGTATCAAATGAATGTAAATACACAATCATATTACAAAGGTACGGATAGTCTTTATAAATTTGTAGAAGATTGGGACTTAAATGCCTATGAGTTTGACATCATTAAACGCATCGTAAGGTGCCGGCATAAAGGATCGTTTTCGGAAGATTTAATTAAAACTAAAGATTTAATTGATATTTATCTTCGAGAACAAGAACATCGATATTTGGATTTTAACAAATAATTCCTTATCATATAATATGAAACAAGGAAATTACATTAATCCTGTATATAAATTAGCAATACGAGATGCAGATTCTGTTCCTAGAAAAATATCTTATTCGCAATGGTCAATGTATGAACGTTGTCCACTTTCTTGGAAATTAGCATATATTGATGGATTGGCGCCATTTCAAGCATCAATCGAAACCGTATTTGGTACGGCATTTCATGAAACATTTCAACATTTCTTAACCGTAATGTATACGGAATCTGTTAAAAAAGCAGAATCATTAAATCTTCGTTCCATATTGCAAAGCAAGCTTCGTGATGAATATACACGATGTGTGCAAGAAATGGGAGGCGAACATTTTTCTAATCCGTTACAATTGGCAGAATATTTAGAAGATGGTGCTGCTATTTTGCAATGGTTTTTGAAACGTCGTGCACAATATTTTTCAAGCAAAGATTGGGAATTAGTAGGCATTGAAATTGAATTATGTCACCCTGCGTCAAACAAGAATCCTTCAGTATATTGGTATGGGTTTATTGATGTTGTTATGCTGCATGTTCCTACCAATACGTTTAAATTGTTTGACATTAAAACATCTCGTAACGGCTGGAATAAATCAGCCAAATCGGATGCAATGAAAGCTGCACAATTAGTGGCATATAAAAATTATTTTTCAGAACAATTTGGTGTTCCACGAGAAAACATTGATATTGAATTTTTCATTGTTAAACGCAAGATTGTTGAAGAATCAATGTTTCCACAAAAACGCATACAAAATCATAAACCTGCTGCAGGTTCAGTAACACAAAAAAAGATTCAACGTCAAATTGATGCATTTGTTGATGCATGTTTTGATCAAGCAGGAAATAAAAATGCAGATAGAAACTATGTAGCCGTTGCTGGTAAAGGTGCTACAAATTGCAAATATTGTCCATTCAAAACTGATTATGAACGATGTCCAAAAGATGCTAGGATTCGTGAATAAAATTTATTATAATAAGTTATGATTAAATGGACACATAAACATGTATATGTATATGAATTTACATTAAATAATCATGAATCGTGGCCTGGTACAAAAACATGCACAATGCAATACAGTTTGTGCACAAATATCGATGGTCCTGAACACAAAGAAAATCGAAAATTATTAGAACAAATGCTTCGTTTAGTTTACAAGCATTATCCAAAAGGTGTTAAATTTGTACGAGAAAAAACATGAAACGAATTGCAATTATTGGAAACACAGATTGGCAAAACAAAAGAAAAATACAAGAAACATTGCAATTAGCAAAAAAGAAATTTGGAGATGATGTAGTTGTAGTTGGAGCCGGCGGCAATGAAGGAGCAAATAGTATGGTTAGGAAATATGCATTGGAATTTGGACTTCATTATGAAGAATACAATCCTTCATTTTCAGGACATAACATGTATTCAGCAATGCCCGAATCATATTACGGAAAACCATATCATTTTTCACAACTTCATCATCGCATGAAACTTATTGCAGAACGATGCGATTACATGATGATTTTAAACAATCACACACAATTAGACCCAGTGTTACAAACCGCATGGACTCGCACTAAAAAATTAAATAAACCGGTGGTTATACTAGGCTGAAACATATTTATATAAAAGTTATAAAGGAGTAAATGGAGTTACCAAAATTAAGAAAAATCGATCCAAACAAACCCAAGAAAAAGAAAATTTTATTGTTAGCAGACGATTTTCGGTTGCCATCTGGCATTGGAACAATTAGTCGTGAAATTATTTTTAACACTGTGCATCATTATGATTGGGTGCAATTGGGTGCTGCATTAAAACATCCAGAAGCCGGACAAGCATTTGATTTATCTGTGCAAGTTGCACAAGAAACAGGCGTACCAGATGCTTCAGTTAAAATTATTCCATGGAATGGGTATGGTGATAGAAATGTATTATTTGCAATTTTAAATCAAGAACGACCAGATGCAATATTTCATTTTACTGATCCTAGATATTGGACGTGGTTGTATGCTATTGAACATGAAATTAAAACTACCTTTAAACTTCCAATTATATATTACTCAATTTGGGACGATCTACCATACCCAATGTGGAATGCACCATTTTATGCAAGTTGCGATTTGATTATGGGTATTAGCAAACAATCAGACAATATTCATCGCGAAGTACTTACACAAAATGGTTTTGATATTGTAGATTATGATGCCGATGTTTGTACTGCAGATGTAAAATGGAATCAAATTATTACGGGATTTGTTCCGCACGGATTAAATCATAACACGTTTAAACCATTATCGCAAGATGATGTCGTATATAAACAAATGCATGAACGTATTAAAATTAAAAATGGTGTTGATTTTGTAGTTTTTTGGAATAATCGAAATATACGGAGAAAACAACCAGGCGATGTAATATTAGCATTCAAAACATTTGTAGACGCATTACCAAAAGAAAAACAAAATCAAGTTGCACTTTTAATGCATACTCAAATTGTAGATGAAAATGGTACAGATTTAAATGCAATTCATAAAACACTGGCGCCAGAATGTAAAATTATTTTTTCTGAACAAAAAATGATGCCAAATGAATTAAATGCAATGTATAATGTTGCCGATGTAGTAGTTAATATTGGTAGTAACGAAGGTTGGGGACTAAGTTCAACCGAAGCAATGTTATCAGGGACTCCTATTATTAATAACGTAACAGGTGGACTACAAGATCAATGCGGATTTGTCGACGAAAATGATGAATGGATACGATTTAATAGTGATTTATCAACAAATCATACGGGTAAATATAAAAATCACGGAATTTGGGTAAAACCAGTATTTCCTAGTAATAGAAGCTTGCAAGGTTCTCCGCAAACGCCATATATTTTTGATGATCGAGCTCGTTTCGAAGATGTTGCTGATGCAATTCGTTATTGGTATGACACTCCAGAAATGCTTCGAGAGTCAATGGGCCAATCAGGAAGAGAATGGTGTTTAAAAAATGGATTGACTGCTCAACAAATGGGTCAAAAAATGATTAAAATGATTGATTATTTATTCCAATCTAAACCGCAAATGAGAAAAAACTATACGATACATAAAGTTACAACTAAAAAATACGAAAAAACAGGAATAGTATGCGAACAGTAGTTATTTCATCACCTTTAGCAACACAATCCGGGTATGGACATCATGCACGAGAGATTATTGCAAATTTTATAGAACAACGAAACTCCGATTGGGACATTAAATTAGTTTCAATGCCATGGGGCCATACTCCATTTACCTATCCACTATCAATTGATTGGCAAAAACGATTGATTCCATTGCCATTACAATATCAGCCAGATATTTGGGTACAAATTACAGTTCCAAATGAATTACAAGCAATTGGTAAATTTAATGTTGGAGTTACTGCAGGAACGGAAGGAGACATATGTCCAGAAGCTTGGATTGATAATTTGAATGCAATGCAACTAGTTATTGTTCCAAGTGAATTTACCAAACAAGTATTTGTTAATACATCACAAAAACACAATAAACCAATAACAACGCGTATTGAAGTTATTCCGGAATATTTTGATGAAACGATTTATACAAACAATGTACAATTGCAATTAGAAATTCTAGAACAAATTCCAGAAACATTTGCATTTTTATCAGTTGGCCATTGGCTGCAAGGACAAGTTGGAGAAGATCGTAAAAACATTAGCGGCTTGCTTCATTGCTTTTTCAATACATATAAGAATCAAAAAGATGCACCTGCTCTCATATTGAAATCAAGTGGTGCAACATATTCCGTAATGGATCGAATGGAGATTGAAAATAAAATCACACAAATACAAGATATGTTTGGTAATGCAAAATTACCTAATGTATATTTGTTACATGGCGATTTGGCAGATGAAGAAATGAATATGCTTTACAATCATCCAAAAGTTAAAGCTATGATATCGTTTACCAAGGCAGAAGGATTTGGAAGACCATTATTAGAATTTTCTACTACAGGTAAACCAATTATTGCTCCACATTATTCTGGACAAGCAGATTTTCTTAAAAAAGAATTTATTTGCCCGCTTTCAGGAGTATTAACAGATATCCATGGGTCTGCTAGAAATGAATTTTTAATTAAAGGAGCAAAATGGTTTACTGTAGATTATGGATATGCTGGTAAAATGATGAAAGAAGTTCAAAAGAATTATAAAAAATGGAAAGAATTAGCAAAACGTCAACGATATTATGTCAATTTAACATTTACAAAAACTGCAGTAACCGCAGTATATAAAAAAGTATTAAATATTATTGATAATTCAATTCAATCGTCGCCGCAGCATGTAACTTTAAATTTACCAAAATTGAAAAAAATTGATAGCGAAACTAAACCCACTATTACATTACCCAATTTAAAAAAGATTGAGGCATGAAAATAAGTTATGCCGTCACGGTTTGCAATGAGTTTATAGAAATTCAGCGACTGTTAAATTTTTTATTGAAACATAAACGGCAACAAGATGAAATTGTAGTACTACTGGATACTACAAAAGCTGATTCTGAATTGATATCAACGTTACGACTTTTTGAAAGTCATAACATGGATCATATGGTAGTTTGGCCTGCAGAATTTCAAGGACATTTTGCCAATTGGAAAAACAAATTAACTAGTTTTTGCAAAGGCGATTACATTTTTCAAATTGATGCGGATGAAATTCCAGATGAAAATTTAATTGATATTTTACCTGCAATGCTAGAAGAAAACAATGAGATTGATGTTTTTTTAGTGCCGCGCATAAATACAGTAGAAGGTTTAACGGCCGAGCATGTTGCTAAATGGAGATGGAACGTAAACAATGAAGGTTGGGTCAATTGGCCTGATTATCAATGGCGTATATGGAAAAACAATGCTGAAATTACGTGGATAAACAAAGTGCATGAACGTTTAGCTGGTTTTAAAACTTACACAACGATGCCAGACGCAAAACAATTTGCACTTTATCATCCAAAGACTATTGCTCGACAAGAAAAACAAAACGCATATTACGATACATTATAATGGAAACAATTTATAGCAAAGTTAATTCTGATTTATTACATATTATTGTACGTAAAACTGATTTAAAGCCAGGTAGAACGGAAGTTGTGCCAGAATCAAATTTTATTCAATGTGCTTTACTTAATATGCCAAATGGAAAAACATTTCAGCCGCATAAACATATATGGAAAGAACGTACCAGAAATGTTATCGCACAAGAAAGTTGGATTGTAATTCAAGGTAGTGTACGATGCATATTATATGATATTGATGATACAATTATTGCAACGCCAACATTATATCCTGGAGATGCATCATTTACTTTGCAAGGCGGACATACATATGAAATATTAGAAGATGACACGTTAGTATACGAATATAAAACAGGTCCATATGAAGGACAAAAATTAGATAAACAATTTATTTTATAAAAATATAAGGACAAATATGAAATCGCATGAAGTTAAAAGTTTAATTACATCAAACAATCCAATTATTTTAGATATCGGATGTCATATTGGCAAAGATAGTGTTATTATGGCAAATAATATCCCAAATTCAACAATATACTCATTTGAAGCTGATCCTGAAGTGTGTAATCGATTTAAACAATATGTATATGTTGATAATTTTACAAATACTACATGTAATATAAATTTAGTTGAAACTGCACTCAGTGATGAAATTGGATTTGTATCGTTTAATAGATCAAATCAATTTAAATCAGGAACATTGCAAAAACCGACAGGGCATTTACGAGTACATAGTGGAGTAACATTTGAAGCAATATCAGTGCCATGTACTACATTAGATAATTGGTATTCAAATCATTTATTGGGGCATGTTATAGATTTTATATGGTCAGATGTAAATGGTGGAGAAAAAAAATTAATAAATGGCGGAATAAATACATTAAATAATCATGTAAAATACATACAATTAGAATGTATAAATCGCGAATTGTGGGAAGGACAAATATATCAATCAGACATTCTAAGTTTATTAACTAATTTTGAAACAATACATTATGATAATCATGATATTTTACTAAAAAATAAAACGTTATAGTTAATTTTATGCAAACAATTAAATTACATTTAGGCTGTGGATGGCGGAATTTTGGTCCAGATTGGATACATGTTGATGGTGGCGATTATCCACATTTAAAATTCAATGATATTACTAATTTACCATATCAAAATGACATGGTAGATGTAATTTATGCATCTCATGTTATTGAATATTTTGATAGAAATGAAATTAAAACAGTTTTAGCAGAATGGCATCGAGTTTTACGCCCGGCCGGCGTGTTGCGAATTGCAGTACCTGATTTTTTAAAACTAATGTGGGTATATCAAGATACAAAAGATTTAAATAATATATTAGGTCCATTATTTGGACGAATGCCAATGGGTGATCAAACAATTTATCATAAAACCGTATATGATTTTAAATCTTTAAAAGAATTGTTAGAAACATTAGGATTTTACAATATAATTCATTATAATTGGAAAGAGACGGACCATGCACATTATGATGATCATTCTCAAGCATATTATCCGCATATGGATAAAGAAAATGGATTATTACTTAGTTTGAATATAGAGGCAACTAAATGAATTTTAACACGGTTACAGAATTTGAAAATCAAATTGCTAAGTTTTTTGGTTCACCATATGCAATTGCCGTTGATAGCTGTACGCACGGAGTTGAACTATGTTTAAGATATACATATGCAGATTATATTAGTGTTCCAAAAAATACATATCTTTCAATTCCATTCTTAGCAAACAAATTGTGTATTGATTTGCTGTGGAAGAATGAGGATTGGATTGATTATTATTATCTAACAGAAAATGTAATTGATGCTGCAGTATTGTGGAAATCAAATAGTTATGTTCCGGGCACATATATGAATTTGTCATTTCAATATCAAAAGCATTTAAGTTTAGGTAGGGGTGGTATGATATTGTTAGATAACGAACATGCTGCTATACAATTAAAAAAGATGTCATATGATGGTCGATTACCTAATATACCGTGGCGAGAACAAAATATCGAAACATATGGATATCATTATTACATGACTCCCGAAACTGCACAATTGGGTTTAGATAAATTGGATACGGCAATTGCAACTCAACCAAAACAATGGACAACAAAAGATTGGCCGGATTTAACAAAAATGGAAATTTTTAAATGAAAAAGAAAGCGTTTATTACAGGTATAGCGGGACAAGATGGTTCATATCTAGCAGAATATTTACATGATTTAGGATATGAAATACATGGCATTGTACGAAGAAATTCTACTCCAGAACATCAAGAATCTAGAATTACTCATCTAGATAATACAATTTATACATATTATGGTGATTTGTTAGATCAAAGTAGTTTAGAACATTTATTAGCAAAAATACAACCAGATGAAATTTATAATCTAGCAGCACAAAGCCATGTTAGAATTAGTTTTGATATTCCACAATTTACAGTACAAACAAATTCATTGGGAGTATTAAACATTTTAGAAGCATACAGAAATGCATGTCCAACGGCAAAGTTTTATCAGGCATCATCATCTGAAATGTTTGGTAGTTCGGTAGATGCAGATGGATTTCAACGAGAATCAACACCAATGCATCCAGTATCTCCATATGGTTGTAGCAAAGTGTTTGCATTTAACATAGTTCATAATTATAGAAATGCATATAAGTTGCATGCATCTAATGGTATCTTGTTTAATCATGAATCACCTAGACGCGGATCTAACTTTGTTACTAATAAAGTAGTAAAAGCTGCCGTAAGAATTAGTTTAGGTTTGCAAGACACATTAGAATTGGGAAATATGGATGCATATCGCGATTGGGGACATTCATATGATTATGTTCGGGCAATGTATTTAATTTTGCAACAAGATAAACCAGGGGATTGGGTAGTTGCAACGGGAGAAACAAGATCGGTACGAGATATGTGTGAGTATGTATTTGGTAAGTTAGGATTAGATTATAAACAATATGTAGTGCAAAATCAAAAATTCTTACGACCAGAAGAATTACCATATCTTAAAGGAGATTCAACAAAGATACGTACAAAATTAGGATGGCAACCAACATATACGTTTGAAAGTATGATGGATGAAATGATTGAATTTTGGCAAGGAATTTATCAATGATATCAATAGTCCAAAATTTTATTTGCACAAAGCCAGAGCGATTGCAAATATTGAAAGAACAGCTTCCGATAATTGGCAATGTATTTAGCGATGTAGAATTTTTTGTGAATTATAATACTACAAAAAATTTAGATGAAATACATTCATTATACAAACAATACATACCTAAATTGAATTTCTATAATGATTTAAGTGAAGAATGGGCACCGGTTACATTAGCATTAGCAAAACAAATAACAACACCATATACAATCTTTTTATGTGAAGATACACAAATACATGTATCTAAACAAAATGTATATAATCGTATCAATGAATTTATTGAATTAGATTATGATTATTTATTGTTAACTAAATTAGAAAAATATCTGCGGTCCGAATATGTAAATGGATATACTCCATATAATCATACAACATCGCCAGGTTATCAAAAATTGAAATACGGATATTTTTATTTAGGTAAACATGCTCCTCATAAAAGATTAAGTACCGATGCAGTTTATAAAACTGGTTGGTATCAAGATCGTTTAGAAGAATTTATATTGAATATTGATCAATGTAAACATCATATTCCAATTCGAGATAAAAGAAAACCAAATTGTTATGAAGGCTATTATGATTTTGACAATGGTATGGCTCGATTTGCAGAATTAAAATGTTATATACCAGATGAAGTAATTATATCTGAATTTGATGGAGTAAAACAAAATTCATGAAAAATATAGTTTTTATACCTAATGTTGATTTAGGAAATGGAAGAAATCAACCATATCATTATTCAATTAAAAGTTGGCAGAATTGGTGTGATAAAAATAATGTTCAACTAGTTGAATGGAAAGATGTAATCACCGATCCAAATCATTTAAAAGTTACTTTGCAAAGATATTGGGTACATGATATATTAGAACATAATGGAATTGATTATGATCAGGTATTAATTGTTGATGCTGATACTATTATACATCCGGATACTCCAAATTTCTTTTTAGAAACAAATGGCAAGTTTAGTGTTGTAGTTAATAACGGTTGTTATGAATGGACAACTAGAAGTATACAACGTTGGGGCGATGCATTATTTCCAAATCAACCTAAAATTAAAACATGGAATTATTTTAATGGTGGATTTCAAATTACCAATAAAGCGCATAAACCATTTTACGATAAAGTTAAAAATTTTTATTTGACAAATATTGATACTATAAATCAATGGGATGCTCAAATCAAAGCAGGAACAGATCAAACCATAATCAATTACTTAACACAATTATTCGATGTAGATGTTAATTATCTGCCAGAGTGTTATAATTTGCAAGATTTGTTTCGAAAGAATTTATTACATATTCCAGGACATTCTTGGTTTACCGATGAATTACATTTTGTTAATGCAGGGTGGATATATCATTTCAATGCAATTCCTCAAAATCCTAGACACGTAGCATATTGGCTGGAACGAACTTATAATGAATTGTATCCGATATCAAATCAAATTCCTAAATTTAGTCCTATTAGTTTGGATTATTTTTTAAATATGGAAGTAGCTAATGGCGGCATTAGCAAACAAATATTAAATTTAAATGGAAAATTGAAAACAGTCCGTGAGATTGTCGAATATTGGAAAACAGCAGCAGCCCCCGAATTAAAACCTGATAATTGGCAATATTATAATTGTATGATTGCTGGATTTCGAAAGAATGTTGCAAATCATCATGATTTAGGATGGGATAAGATGACTTTGGAATATTATGAATCTTTAGAACCAATGTCTGATGATGAAATTGAAGCATACCTACAAACAACGCCAGTAGATTTTGATAATGGATTTATTAAACATAGTTATCATAGAGCATATGCTATGATTGGTCGACTTGTTCGAGGAGAAAAATATATTCCATTTTATATTGAAACTAAAAAAATATATGACACGCCTACAAAACTTGATGGCGTGCATCGTGTTAAACCAATAACATCGAAAATTAAACTTTTGAAACAATTGGATGATCTAGGAATAGATAAAAAAGAATATTGTTTAACACAAAGTTCTATATTAAGCATAATGGATATTAGAGACAATGATGATTTAGATATTATTATTTCATCTAAACTGCGATTAAAGAATATTACATTTCCTGCAGGTGTAGAAGTATTTCCAGAGAATTATAATAAATTTAAAATGTTTGGAGCTAACGGCGATGATGATATTTTAAAAAATTATTGTATAGAAATTGATGGATATAAATTTTTAGAACCTAGATTTTACTTTTCTAGAAAAAATATAAATCAAAGCAGTCGGGATATTGCAGATTGGAATGCAATTCAAAAGTTTTTTGAATTAGAAAGTCATAAAGGTTATCCATTTAACTTTGATTTTTATAAATGGGGTGTTACTTATGTAGATAAAATTCAATTGGCTGATTTGCAATTAAACAAGTTTAAATTGATTAAAGACAAATATCATCGAGTAGTAGATGGTATCAATCATGGTCGATCGATATATTTCGATAAAACTACAAATTCATTTATAAAGATTTTCAATCCAGAATATTGTAGATTACAAAATTTTCAATCAGCAATTGAATCTGGATTGTTTAATGGATTAGTTCCTGCATTAGTAAATTTAATATATGATGGCAACATATTAATTGGTTATACGATGCAGAAAGGTCAAACTATTGCTGATAATGATTATGATTTTAATAAGATACCAACTCATTTTATTAAAAGCGTATTAAGAAATTGTAAGAAACGCAATAAAATTTATTATGATTTAGTTCCACAAAATATAATTCAGTTAGCAAATGGACAATGTAGTTTAATTGATTTAGAAAGTGTATATGAATATAATCAAGAAGATTTAATGCAACAACATAGTGCAGTGTATAAACCAAGTAACTTGTTAGAACAATTGGATTCTATTTAAAAATTTTATATAATAAGAAATATATGAAATCATTTCGGATATTAGTTACACACGCAGGTGGTCCTGCTGCAATTAGTGTTATAAAATCATTAAGATGTAGTAAATTTAAAAATGATATTGAAATAATTGCAGTTGATGCTGACCCAACAGCTGCAGGATTATTTTTAGCTGATCAACAGAATACGCTTCCGTATAGTACACAAGAAACACAATGGTTAGAATCTTTATTTAAATTAATCAACCAATACAACATCAATGTAATATTTCAAACCGGCGATTCAGATGTAACATTGTTTTCTAAGTTTCAAAAACAAATTCGCGAAGCTAGCGTAAAAATATTAATTTCATCTATGTTAACAATTGATAGTTGCCAAGATAAATATGCATTTTATTCATTATGTAAAACTGAATTCAAATTGCCGTTAACATCTCTGACGCGATTAGATTATCCTGGTAAAAAAATTATTAAACCTATACGAGGCAGTGGTAGTAGAGATATACAAATTGTAGCCAATTCGCTTTCATTGATATTGGATCCAGGGTTCATGATACAACATTATGTTGATGGGCCAGAATATTCTGTGGATGTACTATGCGATGAATCATCTAATATGATAATTGGCGTTGCTAGAGAACGCATTCAAACAAAAGCAGGAATTTCAACTAAAGGTCGCATTGTTAATAATCATAAACTTTTAAATGAATGTGCGCGCATATGTATGCATTTAAATATAATTGGTCCGGCATGTATTCAATTAAAACAAGAAGCAAATGATTATTTTTTCTTAGAAATTAATCCTAGATTCGGTGGAGGATTATTTTTTAGTACATTAGCAGGTGTTAATATTCCAGAAATGATGTTAGAATATTTTTTTAAAAATTCAATAACAATTAATCAACCACAAGAAATAACGGTGGTTAGATACTTTAATGAGATTGTAATATAATGGCACATTTTTTTAGAATACATAATAATCAACTATCATCTTTAGGCGAAGTTAAAAAACTTGGATTTGATAAAAACGATGCGTATGCAATTCCTGATGAGTATTTGCAACGGCAAGAATTCATTGTTATGCGTACTTGTCATGGTATTGGCGATTGGGCGGTTATTTCTGCTATGCCTAGATTATTGAAACAAAAATATCCAAATTGTAAAGTTTACGTCCCATCGGCACAAATGTTACGTACCATATTTGGCGAAATGCTAAATACATGGGGCTATGGTGTATATGATTGTTCCAACATAACCTTAGATATCTTTAAAAATAATCCATACGTAGACGCATTCGTAGATAGCTATAACGATGAAATATTTCATGACCATTATAGGATTTATGATTTAGAAAATTCAAAAATTCCATTAGTAGAACAAATGTTAACATTTTGGCAATTTAAAAATTCTGAAATGCATGATAGTAATCCAGATATATTCTTTGATCAACAAGAAATCGATCGAGGAAATCAAATAATTGCAAATACATGGAATGGTTCAGAATATGGATACATTTCAGTATCTTCAACATTTGGTACTACATCAGAAGCACAAAATTTAATCGATGTTGTTGATAAAAAATTAAATTGGTTTTATTATGGCGAACAGCCAATTCAAGAAACAGCATTGAATTTTCTAGAAAATGTTATTGAAGTAAAACCAATGCAGTTGTCAATTAGAGAACAAATGTATTTAAAATCAAAAGCAATAGTTAATGTAGGAAATGAAACAGGCATGAACTTATGGTCGACACGTTTTTCAAAAACATATATTTTAGGAAATAAACGGTATGGTTCAAACCATGGCGGAATCAACGAAGGTAAAATTAGAAAAGATCCATTTTCAAGTGGTAACTTTGTAAAAAATGTTATATACGTATGAAATTTTATGAATCAACCCCATATTCAAAAACGCAGCAAGTTGCATTAGTAGATATTGATGAAACAATTTGTTGTTATCCCAATATACGGCGATATGATTTAGCACAGCCTATACAAGAGCATATTGATAAAATCAATGCAATGTATGATGCGGGATGGAAAATAATTTATTGGACGGCACGCGGAGCAGTATCAGGAGTTGATTATCGAGAATTCACGCTTAAACAATTGAACGAATGGAATTGTAAATTTCACGAACTAAAATGCGGCGATGAAAAACCGCATTTTGATTTAGTAATAGATGATAAAGCAAAAAGGATTGAAGAAATATGAAAAACAAAAGAATTTTAATTATCGGCGGCACAGGAGCATTAGGAAGCAATTTAGTACGACGATATTATCGCAATAATAATATTATGGTGTTATCTAGAAATGAACATAAACAAGAAGCAATGCGTTTAGAATTTCCTAATGTTATTTATAAGTTAGGTGACGTTAAAGATAAAAATTCAATTGCACGTTCATTTCAAGAATTTAAACCGCAAATTGTTATCAATACGGCCGCCGTTAAAACAGTTTGGGTATGCCAAGCAAATCCATATGAATCGGTAGAAGTAAATATCAATGGGCATCAAAATTTATTAGATGTTATTCAAGAAAGTACACATAAAATTGAAACGGTAATTTTTATTTCAACAGATAAAGCATGTAAACCAGTTAATGTATACGGGATGTCAAAAGCAATTGCAGAACAACTATATGTAGAATTTGCAAAGCAACAAACAGATATCAAAGTAGTATTAGCTAGATATGGAAATGTTTTAAATTCAACCGGATCAATTATTCCCGTATTTAAGAAGATGATTGAAGACGGCGTTGAATCATTACCTATTACAGACAGTAAAATGACTCGTTTTCTTTTAACATTAGATCAAGCTATTAATTTAGTTGAATGGGCATATAATCATCCAACATCTCATGGCAAAATTGCAATTCCAAAAATTGAATCTTTAAACATAATGGATTTGGTTAAATCGATTGCAGCCGCATGCGGCAAAACAGATATCAAGTTTCATAAGATTCCGATTCGAGATGGCGAAAAATTACATGAAGAAATGATTAGTGAAATTGAATGGCAACGAACTGAGGATGTTGGCGATTATTACTTAATTGGATTTGAAAAAAGAAATGAAGATTACGGAAAGCTCTCATACAATTCACAATATTATGTAACTAATAATGTAGTTAATTTCTTTAAAAACAATAATATTACAATATGATAGTCGGACTAAATGGAAATGGATTTATTTCGTATCATTTGCAAGTATACTTTTTTTATAAATGTAACGATATTAAAGTTATACAATTAAAACGAGATTTGCTAAATGATTTAGAAAATTTAAATAAATGCAATGTAATTATACATATGGCCGAAAAAAATCGAGGAAATGAATCGGAAATATATGCAAATAACATACAAAGTGCATTAAATTTAACTATTGCATTAGATAAAATAAATAAACAACCATTAGTTATTTATACGTCATCTATACATGAAACTGCCGATAATGTATATGGTCAATGGCGGCGAACTAATAAAATAACTTTTTTAAAATGGGCAAAAAATAATAATTTTATTTCAATTAAATTACCAAATATATTTGGTCCATTTTGTAAACCAAATTATAATTCATTCATTGCAACATTATGTGATTCGTTTATTTCAAAAAAAGAAGTTACTGTTACGGATAATAAAATTACATTGTTGTATGTAGAAAATTTATGTAAACAAATCCATGAAATTATATTAGGTACGAGAATTGATATCGATTATGACATAACAATAACAATTGGTAGCGTTGTTGATACCGTATCCAAATTTGTAGAATATATTGAAATTGGAAAGATACCCCATATCGATAATGAATTTGAATTAAATTTGTTTACAACATTTCGTTCATATATTTCAAATCGATTATTTGATATTAAACATATATCAGATGATAGAGGAGATTTAAAAGAATTGGTAATTTCCAAAGAACAAGGACAAGTATTTTATTCAACAACTAAACCTAATGTAACTCGAGGAAATCATTTCCATACAAAACGAATTGAAAGATTTTGTATTATTAAAGGTTGTGCAAAAATTGAAATGCGAAAAATTGGATCTGATGAAATAGTTTCATATATTATAAAAGATTCAGATAATCATGTTATTGATATGCCACCATATTATACACATAATTTAACCAATATTGGTACGGAAGATTTAGTATGCGTATTTTGGATGAATGATATTTTATCGGAACAACAAATAGATGATACATATTTTGAAAAGGTCTAATGAAATTTTTAAATTTTAATAACGTACTTTGTTTATCTCCGCATCCGGATGATGTTGAATATGGTATGATGGGTACTATAAAAAAATACAGAGATACCCATTTTGATATTTTATGTTTGACTCAAGGAGGAGATTATGATACAACAACTGGGATTTCTAGATTAGATGAAGTTAAACACGTGTGGCAACCAGATATCAGAAATAACATTAACTTATTATTTTCTAATATAAAATTTTTAAAAGAGATGGGACAAGATGGGTGGGTTAATTTTATTGAAACACACTATTTGCGAGACCATGATTGTATATTTGTTCCTACAGCAGACGATTCTCACTTTGAACATAAATTTGTTAATGAATTATCATATCCATTGACTCGTATTAAAGATTTGAGTATTATTGAATATAGAACTCCTAGTACATTAGATACGTGGTCACCAAATATGTTTGTAGACATTACGGAGTTTTTTGATGCAAAGCATGAACAACTTTTAAAATTTGAATCACAAGCACATCGATGGTATTTTCAAAAAGAATTATTAGAATCATTTCATTCTAATTATCAAAGTTATAAAAAAGGTATTAAACACGTAGAAAAATTTAAAGCACGGCAGTTATATAGATTATGAAAATAGCATTTTTTACAGAAATGGGATTTCAAGGTAAGATATCTAGAACCCATGAAAATATGAGAACTGAATTTGCTTGGATGTGCGCACTCGATGCAGATCATTATAACATAAAAGATCGTCCTATAAAATCATATGATTTGGGAATTGTAATTATACCAAAGAAGAATCCAGATTTTAATATTGAAGATTTAAAATTTAGTTGCAAAAAGGTTGCAGTGATGCAAGAAGGTCCGAGTTGGTATTTTCAGGATTATGATTTAGCAAAACAAATTTGGTATTTTAATACATTAACATCAGCTGATATTATTTTTACTCACAATGAAACGGATAGAAAATATTATCAAGGATTAACGGCACATCCGGATGTTAGAGTGATGCCATCATTAATGATTGAAGATGCAATTGGATCTTTAGAATCAGCTGAACGAGATGGTGTTATTATTGGAGGAAATTTCGTATCATGGTATGGTGGATTTGATTCATTTATCATTGCACAAGAATTTGATAATGGAAAAGTATTTGCACCATCGATGGGACGAAAACAATCTGATGAAGAACAATTATTAACGCATTTGCCATATATGAATTGGACACAATGGATACATGCACTTAACAAGTTTAAGTATGCAATTCATTTAATGCGTACGCATGCTGCAGGTACCTTTGCATTGAATTGTGCATATTTAGGAATTCCATGTATTGGTTACAAAGGATTAGATACTCAAGAAACATTACATCCCAATTTAACTGTAGATTTAGGAGATTTACAAGCGGCAAGAAATATTGCAAAGAAACTTAGGAATGATGAAGAATTTTATAATGAATGTAGCAAGCGCAGTAGGGAATTATACAACCAATATTATTCGGAATCGGTATTTATAAAAAAGTTTCATATATGAAAATATTAGTTACAGGCGGTGCTGGATTTGTCGGTACTAATCTAATTAAACGATTGGTTGCTGAAGGACATAAAGTAATATCTTATGATAATTATTCTACTGGATTATATGCTAATCATATCGAGGGTGCAACATATATTAATGTTGATATACGAACATTAGGACGTAAATCTAAATATTATTTAAATACATTTGATGTTGTATTTCATTTAGCAGCAATGGCTCGTATACAACCATCATTTGATCAGCCAGAAGATTATTTTGATACAAATGCATCAGCTACCATGAAGCTTGCAAAAATTTGTGTGGATAGTAATATCCCAATGATATATGCAGGATCTAGTTCACATCATTCTGGTAAATTTAAGAATCCATATACTTTTAGCAAAGATATTGGTGAAGAAATAATTAAATTGTTTCAACAACAATATGGATTGCGAGCCTCTATTGCTAGATTTTATAATGTATATGGGCCATATCATTTAAAACAAGGCGGGTATTGTACATTGTTAGGTGCATGGGAACGATGTTTAGAATCAGGAGAACAAGTTGTAATTTATGGTGATGGATCTAAACGAAGAGATTTTACTCATGTTGATGATATTGTAGATGCATTAATACGTATTTGTATGCAAAATGCCTGGGGCTATGAATTTGAATTAGGTCGAAGCAAAAATTATTCAGTATTGGATATTGCTAAAATGTATGGTATCGACAATATTGAATATCGACCAGATAAGCCCGGCGAAGCTCAAGATACATTGTGTACCGATATGACAGCACATCAAGTATTAGGATGGGAACCAACATTAAAAATAGAAGATTATATAAAAGGTTATAATGAAAATTTCAATAATTCAACCAAGCAGAAACAATTTAAAGTATCTTAAATGGTCATACGATGCCATTCGTAAGAATCAAGGAGCACATGAAGTCGAAATATGTGTAGCAGATGACTTCAGTGATAAAGATGGCACATGGGATTGGTGCGTTGAAATGATGTCAAAAGATCTACATTTCAAAGCAATTCGTAATGAAGGTCCTACTCGGTTAGGTCATACGATATTATATGATCGATTAGTTAATGAAGTAGCATCCCACGATGTTTGTATGATATATCATGCTGATATGTATTTATGTCCTATTGCGTTAGATGAAATTGAACGTAATATAGGTCCTAAAAAGATTGTGTCACTTACAAGAATAGAACCGCCATTGCACCCACCTGGGCCAGAAAAGATATTAATGGATTTTGGTATAGAACCGGAACAGTTTAATGAAAATGAATTTTTAGAATGGTTTTATAGAGAAGTTCCAAAACATCATAATAAAAAATATACCAATGGTGTATTTGCACCGTGGGCATTTATGAAATCAGATTTCCAAGAGATTGGCGGACACGATCCATTGTATGCTCCACAATCAAAAGAAGATTCGGATATCTTTAATCGATTCCAATTAAATGGTGTTGAGTTTATTCAAACATGGGAAGGTTGTGTATATCATATGACTTGTAGAGGTAGTAGATTTAATCCAGAATTAACTACGCCAGGAAAAAATTCTAACGAATGGGAAGCTCAAAATATAAGATCAACTCGTAACTTTATTCGTAAATGGGGACATTTTTGTAAACATGATTCATTAATGAAACCTATTATTCCAAGCAAATATAATATTGCATTTCGTGTTGAAAAATGTACGCAACAACTTTTACATACATTAGAACCATGGTGTGATAGAATATATTCAGATGCCGAATGGATGAAATACATTACATTAGAACAGCCTAATACAAAATTTGATTTGCATAAACGTTGTCATGAATTAACTGATACGGATCGATATGATTATGACAATATCATTGTAGAAATCAATGGTAATCAATTTACTCAACAAGATTTCGACGTCATACAAAATTTATCAGAAATCATACAAGATTCTGGCGAACCTGGTACATTTATGTTGGGTAACTTAAAAATTACAATTGTTTCTATGGAAACGTATGAAAATGATTTGATTAAAGTAAAACAAGAACATATTTATCTATGAAACAATTGTTATCAAACATAAGGAATACATTGAAGAAAAACAAAACATTTTTTCAACGCATGTTATCAGATGCTCGTTCAGGTGATATTTCATCTAAACGCGTAATTGGATTTGTTGGTTTTGTGTCTTTGCTTATCATAATGTTTGTTAACGCACTTTATTCAAAATCTATTGCACCTGCAGAATATTTAGTTGATGCAATTGAATATATTGTTATTGCTGCCATGTTTGGAACCGTAGTAGACAAGTTTTCAAATCATGTAAAAAAACAAGATGATGAACCAACTGTATGAAAAAGGTATGAGTAGAATGAAAACAGGAATATTGATGTCTGTAGCAACAACGGTATCATTTCTTTGCACGTATTTATTTAATTTAACAATGGCTAATGCAGAACAATATTTAGCAATAGTAGCAACCGTAGCATTGGATGGTATATTTGGCATCATAGCTGGAACACGTCGCGAAGGATTTAAAACATTTAAAGCAATTAAAGTTTTAATTACTGCCATTGTTTGGATTGTATTTTTAACGGCACTATTAGTTATAGAACGAGGATTTCCAGGAACATCGTGGCTGAGTGAAACCATTATTTTTCCATTCATATTTTTTCAAATTGTTAGTGCATTGAAAAATGCATCGATGGCCGGATTTATTGAAGGTAAATTATTAGTAGAAATTTTAGATAAAATTGACCTACATAAAGGTACAAGAAAAAATTAATAAAAAAGGATTAAGTTATGAGTTTAGACGTATCAAAAATTAAACAAGTCACGTTACCAGAAACGCAATATATTAAAGAAGTAACGGAAAAACGACAAATTGTATTGCACCATACTGCAGGTAGTTCATCTGCTCCAGGAACAATCAAAATGTGGGCTAATGATGATAGAGGACGAATTGCAACTTGCGTTGTTATTTCTGGAAAAGGTCAATCAAAAGATACATATGATGGAGAAATTTGTCAAGCATTTTCATCTAAACATTGGGCATATCATTTAGGAATCAAAACAGAAGTATTTAAATCAAAAGGATTGCCACAAATTGCAATTGATAAACATGCAATTGGTATTGAAATTTGTAGTTGGGGGCCATTGGAAAAACGTGGTGATAAATTTTATAACTATGTAGACCGAGAAGTTGCAGCAGATCAAGTAACAAAATTAGAAACTCCGTATAAAGGACATACATATTATCATCGTTACACAGATGCACAAATTGAATCAGTAAAAAATCTTTTATTGTATTGGCAAGATATATATGGTATCAATTTAACATATCACGAAGATGATATGTGGACAGTATCAACTCGTGCATTGAAAGGAGAAAACGGAGTATATACACATAATTCATATCGTAAAGATAAATCAGATATACATCCTTGTCCTCGCATGATTGCAATGTTAAAATCATTGTAATGAATTATAAACATATTGTAATATCATTTTTAATATTTTTTATTGGGCAATCTATTGTTTGGATACAAACAAATGGTCCTTTATTATGGAATTGGGCTAAAACATACAAATTTGCGTTGATGTTATTAGGTGTTCCGATAACATGGGCATTCATGGAAGCAACTCGTTATGCAGTTTCCGGGTATGGCGGTCAATTTTGGCCTGGTAGATTCACTTCATTTGTTTCGGGAATAATTGTATTTACTATTATGACATACGTATTCAAAGGAGAAATAATTACGGCGAAAACTGCTATATCTTTGATATTAGCATTTTTATTATTAGTAATTCAATTATTTTGGAAATAAATATATTTATATTAAACTAGAAGGAAATACATGAAAAATGTTTCTAAAAAAAGAATTTTAATTGAAAAACTATTACGTGAAGATTTATTAACTAAAAGTAATGTATTAGATACAAAATGGCAACCAAAACAAAGTTGGTCCGGAGAATTAGCAAAAGTTGAAGACAAACTTATTGAACTAGGAGCTTTACCATTTCCTGGATCAATGATGGATCCAGACAAATCTCCAGCTCATTATGAACTAATTATACAAACTCCAGATGGTGTTCGAGATAGACTTATGTTTTATCATAGTGGAACCGTATATTCTGGAAATGAATCAAAAAAGTTAAACGTAAAAATTAATAGTTCCGATGAAATAGAATTATTAGATTCTGCAAATTCCGATAAAGTAGCTGGAACAATAACAAGTTCTAACAATAAATTTTTAGAAAATGGAATAAACAAATCGGTTGCAACATTTAATATAGAAACAGTTGAGGCAGATTCGGGGAATGATGTAATAGATACTATACAAACGATATTGGATTTTGCCGGATGGATTCCAGTAATTGGAGATTTTATTGATATTTTAAATGCTATAATATATTTTGCTCGAGGAAAATATTTGGATGGATTCTTATCATGCATTGCTATTATTCCTATAATAGGTAGCGCAGCTGCTTTGGCTTTGAAAACAGCATTCAAACCATTTAAGTGGGTTGCTCGGGCAATTGGTGATGTATGGGCTGGTACTAAATCAGCTGACGAAATTTGGTTATTACTTAAAAACAGTGAAAAAATTTCACCGGAACAATTAAAATTAATTTCCGAAGGCTTAGGAAAATTTGGAGATGACGTTGCTGGATTTCGAGGATTTTTATCTAGAAGCGGAATACCTGGTTTAAATTCTAAACAAGCTGGTGAAACTTTAGAACAATTTGAAAATTTTTGCAAAGCAAATGGTAGATCAATTGATGATGTATTATCTGCTGCAAAAAGTACCGGAGTTGCAGTTGATGCAGGTAAAATGGCATTTAAAACTACATCAAACATTGAAAAAGGAATGTTTCGCGGATTACGTAAAAGAATAGAAAAATTCAATATATTTCCAAAGAAAAAAATAGAAGCATTATCTAAAGCTTTAGATGCTAGATTTATTCGAAGATTAAAAAATGATCCTAAACGTTTAGCATCAATATTGTCAACTACACCTAATGCAAAAGCGGCTGAACGATTAAAACAAGACATAATGACAACAATAACCACAAGAATGAGTCCGGCCGATGCTAATAGAATGTATCAAAATCTCGGAAGCGTAGGCACTGATTCAGAAGCATATATTAAAATGTTTGATTATATTAAAAATCAACCAAATTTAACTGGATTATATGATGAAATTGGCAGTACAATTGGAAATTTTGCAATGAAAAATGATAATATATTATATAACATGTATCGTAGTAGCGCCACATCAAATTTACCTACATTATTTAGTAAAGAAATGTATAAATTTCAACCGGCAGATTTTAATTTTAACAAAAATGTAGATGTTATATGGAATGAAATTCAAGATATGGGCGAAGATGCAAAAATTGAATTGGGTGTGAGTGAACGAGATGATGTTAATGGATTGTTTTATCCATTACTTAAAGCTACATTGGATGCAACCAAAAACACCCAAATCGGCGAACCAATTGACAAGATACGAAACAAGGCAGGCGGTGTTGTAAAAAAAGTAGTACAAATACCTATAATAGGAGGAATTGCTCGACAAACATTGGGCAATGAAAAACCATATGTTCCAAAAGATTATAAAGTAGTTGATTCAGATGATCCTCGTTTACAAAATCAAGAAGAAGAAGAAACAATACAAAAGCAAAACTTTAAACGGCGGTTTTAAATGAAACTTTTAGAATATGAAACGCAGCATCAACTCAACACAAAACTTTGGACTGCAGATCATTGTTTGTCTAAGAAGCTTCGCAATGGGTTTTTGAAAATTGCTACAAAGTTTCATGATTTTTTAGAAATTGATGCACCTATTTTAGATGTTATTTTGATTGGAAGCAATGCAAATTACAATTGGACGGAACATAGTGACATAGATTTGCATGTTGTAATAAACTATTTGAATGTTGGCAGCAATTTATATTTAGTTGAAAAGTACCTACAAGCCAAAAAAAGCGTTTGGAATTCAAAATATCCGTTAACATTTAAAGGCATGAACATCGAATTGTATGCACAAGACGTAAATGAAAATTTGCATGCTTCGGTTGGCGTATTTTCTGTAATGAAAAATAAATGGATACGCAAACCTTCAGCAGATATTGTTTCAATTGATGATGATTTGATTCAACAAAAAGCTGCACCATATGAATATGAAATAAATAAAATATCAGAATCTGATCCAAATGCTGAAATGAAAATTGGTCGCATACTTGTTAAATTACGCAAATTACGACAATCGGGATTAGATACTGCGGGAGAATATTCCGTAGAAAATTTAGCATTTAAGTATTTGCGAAACAAAGGATTGCTTGATAGATTAAAAGAAATGTTGCAACGTTTGAATATGGGTAACATGATAATAGACGATTCAGTTGTGGAGTCATTAGCACGACACGTAACCAAACAAAAAATACTATCCGAAACCGATTGGGATAATATCATACAACAAACAAATGGTGTTAAAGATCCAATGGGGCAATGGAGTCACCCAGGTCGATGCACCATGATTCCAAGCCGCCGGATAACAATGCGCAATGTGCCATTCAAAGTATTAGGGATTGATGATACGGGACATATGCAATTGATGCACCCAGAACAAGAATATACATATCCAGGAAAACGCGTATTTGAAATTCCACATACTGCGCAGTGGCAGACGTTTATGATACAATTATTAAATAAGATACAAAATGGGAGCAAATATGCAAAGTAAAGGATTGGGTGATGACATTAAACGCATTACTAGTGCAACTGGTTTAGATAAATTAGCAAAGCGCATTGCACAACTTTTAGATGAAGATTGTGGCTGTGATGAACGCCAAGAATGGCTCAATGAAAAAACAAAAAATTGGTCAAGATATAAAAAACAAAACAAGGATGTAAATGCCAACAATAAGTAGAACCGGAATTACCGGAGGTGGAACAATACAACCATCACACGTAACAAATATTATTGATGCATTGGATGGAACTAGCACAACAACAACGGTGGTTGCATCAGGATCATTTAGTGGGTCATTGACGGGCGGCCCCGTTACTGTATCAACCATATCAACTACGGGTGCTATTAATATAGGCGGTGCGGTTACAACAACTGGCATCAACATCGATAACGGCACTAATTATGGAATTGGTTTAACTGCAGATAATATGCAATTCAATTCGGCGGATGAAAATTTTAATACCGTGATACGACACTATGGCGGTGTTATTTCTTCTAGCTTCAACCAAAATGGTATTTCTACCACAAGTCGCATTGTTGCAACATCATTTACTGGTTCATTGCAAGGTACGGCTTCATTTGCGTCTCAAGCATTATCTAGTTCATTTGCTACAACAGCATCATATGCTCTTAATGCAACAGGCGGTGGAGGAGGAATTTTTGCTGCAACTGGATCTGCGTATGCAACAACAAATAATTTACAAATCACCGGATCATTGCAAGTAACAGCAGGTGTTACGGCTTCGTTGCAAGGTACGGCATCATTTGCTACAACAGCATCATATGTTTTACAAGCAGTAAGTTCATCATATGCCACAACGGCTTCATTTGCAGTAACGGCATCTAGAGCAATCACAGCATTGAGTTCATCATTTGCTACAACAGCATCATATGCTTTAAACGCCGGCGGTGGAACGGGAACGGGATTTCCCTTTACAGGTAGTGCACAAATTACCGGGTCCATGGGTATTACGGGTTCATTAAATATTACCGCTGGAGTAACAGCATCTTTAATGGGAACGGCTTCATATACAACTACGGCTCAACAAGCAGAGGTTGCTCGAGTTACCACCAATGCAACATATTATCCGGTGATTGTGGATTCTGCAAATGCAACAACAATACCCGAAGCATTGAAATCGACCACAAATATTACTATGAATCCTAGTACTAATACTATATCTGCAACAACTATTTCCGGATCAATTTATGCATCATCTTCTTTATACGCAACCGGATCCATCGATGGAAATGTTTATGCAAATTCAAATTTTGTTATGGATTTAAATGAATTGGGTAAAACGACGGCCCGGGGAACTTTTGTATTACCTATATATCAACCTACATATCCAGTTAAAGGATCAATATATGTAGATTTTGATGGCGGAAAACTTTATTTATATGATGGAGCCAATTGGGTTTCAATACCAATTGCATAATATATATTAATGATATTTATATAAAAAGGAAAACAATGAAATTAACACGAGAACAAGTACTTGGTATTATTCGTCACACTTTAACATTTGTAGGTGGTATACTAGTAACTAAAGGATTGATTGACGAAACGGCTGTAACAGAAATTATCGGCGGCGTTGTTACATTAACCGGAACCATATGGTCTGTTATTGCAAAGGCTTAACATGAAACGACTTAACGAATGTGGTTGTGGCTGCGGCGGCGCTAAAGATTCGTGTGCTGACAACAACAATCATTACATGTTTTTTGGTAATTTGAAAACTATCAAAAAATATGTAGATGCCATGTTGCAAATGGATCCACATCGCGTACAAGAAATATTGAACAATGGGCATGATTGGGCTGCAGATCACATTGCAACTTCAAAAGATGATATCCAAGAAGTTGGAGATTTCATGATGAATGAAATGCAAGATGACACATCACAACCAGGATTTTCAGGAGATACATCACAACCACAATTTGTTCCAGTTGGATTTAAAAATCAACTCAAACAAATGATGCCAGAACGAATTGAAAAAACAGAATCTGGTTATTTTGCTACTACCGAATCGGGTCGAAGATTATCTAAACATCCTAAATCTAAACGTGCGGCACTTAAACAATTGGCAGCAGTTGAAATAGCAAAACATCGAAAATAATGCAAAAGCTTAAACATATATTGATTGAAGCTAAAACCGGATGCCCTATTGCAACTCAGGATATTCATATTAATCTTAAAAATCGTCAACGTGCAATAGATGAATATTATTACGGCCCCGCAAACCCAGATAAACCAGGACAATACTGGAAAGATGCAGCTAAGCGTTGGAAAATTGATGAATCCACTGCTAAAACAATGCACTGTGGTAATTGTGCCGCATTTGATGTTTCAGATAAGATGCGGGTTTGTATGGAAAATGGCATACGTGGTAATGAAAAAAATATTGATGCCATGGCTACCATAGAAAAAGCAGATTTAGGATATTGTAATTTTTTACATTTTAAATGTGCTGGATCTAGATCATGTACTGCTTGGGTAACTGGGGGAGCATTAGATGACAAAGATTTAACAAAATGATGAAATTGAAAAATATATTAAATGAAAATGATGTTGTTGATCCAAAACAATTAGCTAAACCATTTTTTAAAGAATTTTCAAAACAAATGAAAATATCTCCTAAGTTTACATATTTAGGATTAAAACGAAAAGAACATGTTTTTAGTGCACCTATAGAAGATTTGGGTACATTAAAATTGATATTTTCAAAAGCAGAATTCATTGCAAAAGTTTGCGATTCATATGCATATTTTGGCATCGTTTATTTGTTAAATGGGCTGGAACAGTTTGATGCAACGGTTTGTTTGATTAAAAAAACAAAAAATTCATATGAAACCAAACTATTTGATGATGCCGATTCAGATTTTAATAATTCAAAAACAAATTTTGCAAACATAATAAAAAACATGATGTAATGTTAAGTTATAATGTATCAAAGCCTATTTATCATGATATTACAATTTCAAAACCATTGCCAGATGACGTCGCAGAACATGTATTACTAAATTATACGTGTCATGTTGATCATGAAGGTTTTGATTTAAACGAAATTGAACAAGCATATTATCGCCATAACAACGTTGTATTAGAACATGATACTACCTGGTATAAAGATGGAGATGCTGCAAATGGAGCTCATGCAATAATTCAACCATGGCTTATGCAACACAACAATTCAGAATTGATATTAGATCATAGTCAGTTTGTTTTTAGATATCCAGTATCGGGAGAAGCTGCAGAACAAATAAAAACATATGCAATTCAACGTCCTGAACTATTAAGAATTTTAACTGCTGAATTCAAATGTGGTTTAGATTTATGTATTGATTATATTTTTGAAAATAAGGTGCGGCCCGTTGTTCATATTGAATGGGACTATAGAGACGTATCAGATATGTTAATTGATATTGATTATGTAGAAACGGTGCTTCAACATATCAATTGGCAAGAAACACTATCAGTTATCAAACGATTCAACATGTTATCAAAATATTCATTGGATGCATTTCAACAAGCCGATTTTAGATCCATGTTAATATTTGGACGAAAATCATACAAATTGATTCCTACGTTGTGATATTTATTAATATGAAACTACGTAATTTACTTTTTGAAACAAAAGAAAAACCAGAAACTTTTGAAACGTTTGCTGATACGCGAGAAGCTGGTGCAGAAAAAATTGCCGATACGGCTCACAAGAAAGGCGGGTTAGCTTTACTTACTTGGCATCATTTCAAAGTTAAATTACCTTACTATAAACGAGCCGCAGCTGGTCGATTTGATTTAGATAAAGCAAAACAAGAATTTGATGCTACATATAAACGCATATCCACTTCAATGACACAAATTGAATTTCAACGAGAGGTTGGTCGATTAGAAGTTTTAGGTGAATTAATTATTCGTGAAGAACGAGGAAAATAATGATACGATTAGTTGATTTGTTATCAGAAGATCTTCGCCGTTGGGTGAAAGAAAAATGGACAGATCAACATGGACGACCTTGTGGTAATGCCGAAACCAAAGGAGTTAAAAAGTGTCGACCTTCTCGACGAGTATCAAAAGACACACCTAAAACATGGAGTTCATTTGATAAAAAAGAAAAGAAAGCATTGGTTGCACAAAAGCGACGAGTTGGTATGGGTAAACGTACTCCTAAAGCTGAAGGTGCAATTGAAGAAAAAAAGACAGCAAAACGAGATGCATGCTACTACAAAGTAAAAGCACGATACGATGTTTGGCCATCTGCATACGGATCATTGGCGCTTGCGGCATGCAGAAAGAAAGGTGCAAAGAATTGGGGGAATAAATCATGATATCATTAAAAATGTTGCTTGAGCAAGTTAAAGACAATTGGGGACGTCTGGAAACATCCATGTGGTACGGATTTAATCCAGATACAAAACAATATGAAGCAGGACCTAATAAAGGTAAAACTGCACAACAAATTAAAGACAATTGGGGACGTCCAATCACATCCATGTGGTACGGATTTAATCCAGATACAAAACAATATGAAGCAGGACCTAATAAAGGTAAAACTGCACAACAAGTTAGAAAACAAATGACAGCAAAAGCAGAAGCTTTGGCCTATCAACCAAAAACGAGTAAAGCTACACCATGGCCAATTCAAGTAAATTATTATGCACCACTGGATAAAAAATTTCCCACAGGTCATATTGAATGTAGGTCTCTGAGAGAACCTCAATATCAGATGAATGCAAATCCAATACAAATGGATTACGTTGATATTATACTTGGTGGAAAAGAAACTAAAAACTTTTGGAATATGCCAATGACAGGTAAAAAAATTCCTGACAAACCAAGTAATGCACATACAATTTATATTTATTTGACAGATCAAGAGTATGATAAATTCAAAAAAACAACACCGGCTTTAAATTTAAAACTTGGGTACAAGGCAGATAAATTGGCACAATCAGTTAAAAGTCCTAATCAAGCAATACAAAATTACAATGTTTTGACACAAAATTGTGCCGATGGCGTTGCATTGGCGTTGGGTGCTAAAGTTGAAAAATGGACTAGTACTGAAAAAATTATAGTTGGAGCGGCCACCTTACTCAGTCCAATTTTATCACTTGTAGGCCAAGCAGGTGCAGTCGTAAATGAATTGTTTGACATAACATTACCCGCTGATGTATTCATACAATTAAAAAAGGTTTATAAAGGTAGAATAACACATGCTATTAAGTAATATAAAACAACTAATTAAACTATGCAGCTTGTAGAAAAAAAAGTGCAAAGAATTGGGGTAAGAAATAATATACATTGTATATTTTGAATTTTATATATTTTTAATTATATTAAGTTATGAATCAAAATTTCATAGAACAATTGTTTATCGATTCCATTAACATCATGGCAACTGGTGAATGGGAATGGCCCGATACGTGGGACAAACAACGACGTTTGCGATTTTTAAATGAATCATTACATTATGCTACAGAACGAGAATTATATGAACAATGTGCAATTATCCGCGATGTCAAAGAAGCAGTCAACGAAATCTAAACGAGGCAAGTATCAAGTTACGTTGCACAATGACAATCACAATACGTTTGATCACGTTGTTTATTGTTTGGTTGACGCGTGCGGACACAATGAAATGCAAGCTCATCAGTGTGCGTTGATTGTGCACAATGCCGGGCGATGTGTTGTATTTATTGATTGTTATGAAGATTGTGAATCAGTTCATGAATATTTTTTGAAAAACAAATTAAAATCAACATTGGAAAAACATGTTAAGAAAAATTCATAACGCCATACTTCGTTTTCGCATTGCAATACTACATGCTACATATCATCGCAACATGCGGCGCATGGAATTGGCACGTAAAAAATTAGACATTATAAAATTTAAAACATATGCATACCGTGCAGAAGATGCATGGCGCAAATTAGTTATATTATCTGAAAAAACAAAACAATCAAATGGGTAAAAAATCAGCACACACCGGAATGTCCCCCAAAGACCGATCAGCAATGATCATGGATAAATTTATTTCCAAAAACATGAAACGAGAAGCACAACAACCGTTTCAAACAGGTATACGAAAAGATCCAAACGTTCCAATTCATATGTGGCCATTACAAGATCAAATTACTTATTGGGAGAATCGTACAGATGCAGATCGATTTGTAGATAAGTATCCAATATATTCATTTTGGATTACAGAAGTAAGAAAATTGTCCAAAGTTCATCCTACATTCTTTGATGCAAAAATTAACAAATTGCAAGATTTAGTTACGGAAATGTATGATAACAAAACGTTTCCGCGAGATGCAGTTAATATTCTGCAGAAACATGGAGTATATTGATGCAAGAAAAGCAATACAAATACGTTTACGGCATTGGTAAAACTGCATTGGATATTCCAGAAAGCGAAATACGCTATGCAATGGAAAATACAAAATCTAATGCCGAAGCAGCTCGTTTCCTTAAAATATCATTTACTACTTATAAAAAGTATGCTCGAATGTATGAGGATCGAGACACTGGAAAAACATTGTATGAACTTCACAAAAATCAATTTGGAATTGGAATTCCAAAAGATGTTTGCAAAGCCAACAAAGGTATATATTCAATTGACAATATCTTAACGGGTAAGCATCCTAACTACCCTACTTGGAAGCTACGCAATCGATTGTTAGCATTGGCAATACTTCCAGAACAGTGCAACAGTTGTGGTTATGCAGAACGCAGAATAACCGATGATACAGTGCCTTTACTTTTAGACCATCGTGATGGAGATGACTCAAATCATTGCATTGAAAATCTTCAAATGCTTTGCATAAATTGTTACTATCAACAAACAGGTAATCCTTTTAATCAAGACAAAGAACGTTATTGGAATTACAATCTGCTTGAATGATATTTATTATTATGATATCCATGAAGCGTTTATTTTTAGAAGGTCGTTATGATTCTTTAGTTACAAAGTTATCAAATACACTTTTAGCAATAATCAAAGACAGTTACACGGCAACGCAAACAGAATCAGGAGAGTTTGGTGGAAAGAAAATATATTATACCAAATCTGAAACGGTACCTTCTATCGAAGATGATACACAACAGCCGGCTGTGTATTTTGAAGAAGTTGAAAATGCAACCATACCGGTAGAATTTTACTTGCAATTAAAAATACAATGGATTGAAGGATTAAATGATTTGCGATATGGAGGCGATGCATACAATGATTCAAAGCGAGACTCGGCCGAGCCACCGCTGATTGAAGTTAGATTGGAAATTGATCCTGCAGAATATCCGAGAGTGTTGAGTGAAATTGCAATGAACTTGCGAGACACATTGCGTCATGAAATTGAACATGTAACGCAAAGTGGGTGGAATACAATTGATGGCAAATATATACCGTCAGATCAAAGTCTTCGCAATCGCATTGAAGCTGGTAAATTGCCTGCGGCACGTTATTTTACGTTGCCTAAAGAAATTCCAGCAATGCTTCAGGGATTGTATTTTAAGGCAAAAAAAAGCAAACAACCATTCAAAACAACAGTTGATGAATATTTATCTATGTGGGTAAATAATGGTACCATGTCTGCACAAGACAAAGAAAACATTTTAAACACTTGGCGAACATATCTTCCTAAATTAGGAATACGACAGGAAATGTAATGATTAAATTGAAACAACTTTTAGAGACGCAACTAATCAAAGAAGCATTACCTTTAGATATGGCCCGTAACTTTGTTAGCATCAAGCGAAATCCAGAAATTACACAACGATTAGATGCCATATTAGATGCAATCAAACAACGTCCAGATGCAAAATCATCGCGTAGAGGTGATAGAATTGCGGTAAAGTTTGAAAGCAAAGAAACAGTGTTTAACCCAGGCCAAGACAGTTTATCTCATCAATTCACAAATTTTTATCCAGTTTTAAAACAATATGTAGTAGATGCTAATGCATTTTCTCAACGAGAAAATTTTGATACGTTTGAACTGCCAACTGTAGATCAAATCATATACGGCCAACCAAAAGATGCATATGGTCGCACCACCAAAATGTCCAAATTTATTGCGGCTCTAGTTACACAAACAGATGTAAAGGGGTTTATTCCTAAATTAGAACGCCATGTTGAAACTGATGCAAAAGGAAAAAGAATGCTTGTTGGTACCGGCGGCAGCCGACCATGGGATGATGTTTTGGCACAAATAAAACAAGAAGCTAAAAAGAAAATAGATAACATCTTAAAACTTTATGATACAATTCCAGAAATACAGCGAGCTCGAGAAAACAAAGTAAAAACATATTACATTGTGTTTTCCAAACATGCATATGATGTTGCCGGAATGAGTACGAATCGTGGTTGGACTAGTTGCATGAATTTATATTCGGGCATCAATAAACACTACATACAATATGATGTTGAAAATGGTACCATGGTTGCATATTTAGTTGCAAATGATGATTTAAACATAACACGTCCCATTGCTCGAGTTGCAATTAAACCGTTTGTCAATACCGATGATGCAACCGATGTATTTTATGAACCAGAAGAACGTGTATATGGTAGTCCACCGCATACATTTTTAGAAGCTGTTAACAACATTGTAAATGCAGCACAACCCGGAAAAACGGGACGATTCAAAATGGTTGATACATTGTATTGTGATTCGAAACGATATCTTACTAAATATGGTACAGACAACATTGAACAATTGGTTGCTAACATAATAAAACGCAAACAAATAGCCACTACAACGGATGAAGTATATTACATACTAGATAATTATGCAACGTATTACTCTTATGGCAGCACATTGAATTTTTTAGATGCAGATAAATTGTATGTTGATGCTCCTGCATTCGATGTTGATTTTGGACTACCCATCTCAAATAACAATCCTACATATTGTCCCATACAATTTAAAGAAATTAATGCATTGCGAATTACCAATTTAACTAGTTTTGAAAATTTTCCAGAATCATGTCATACTTTGGTATTGCGAAATCCAAAAGTTAAGAATTTTCAAGGATGCCCAACTTCATTTGATACAATAAATCTTCTTGGTGGTGATTTTACTGATTTTTCAGGCTTACCTGGTGTCAGGCAGCTTGTTTTAAAACGAGGTACAGAGTCAAATGCAACTATTCGATCATTTCGGGGGTTGCCAGCAAGCATTGTTGAAATTCAATGTTTCGATAGCAGTGTAGATGTTGAAATGGATTTACAAGACTTGATACAACAAATAAAACCGTTGAATCTACAAAAATTAAGTTTGCCACAATTAGTCCTCAACATTCAAAATACTTCTAAACTTAAAACTTCATTTGATGCAGCTGTTGCAAAAACTTTATCAACACTAGAAAATCCAACATCACAAACCATGGAAGTAGTAGCATATTTCATGACATTGCAGCAAATACTTAATGATTTGCCATCATTGCGAGAAATTTGTAACATACATCGAGATGACATACAAAACAGAATCGATGCTTTGTTGCGATAACATATTTATAAGTGAGGAAACAAAATGACACTTTATGAAAATCAAATACCAGTAGCAGAAGGATATTGTTCTGAATGCTTAATTGAAACAATCATGTCTGCAGATAAAAATCCAGAATATGTAACCATCAAGCAATCTGGAATGAATGAAGCTGAATATCATGGACGCAAAGTACAATTGGGCAAACCAATGCGCGGAGATGTCAAGAAGTTTAAAGTTTACGTTAAAAATGCCAAAGGCAACGTTGTAAAGGTTAACTTTGGTGATCCTAATATGAGAATACACAAAAGCAATCCTGCACGTAGACGTTCTTTTAGAGCGCGACATCATTGTGATACTAATCCAGGGCCACATTGGAAAGCAAGATATTGGTCTTGTAGAAATTGGTAATTTGTAATTGATTTTATATATTATGAACATGGAAAAAATTGAAGTAACAATGCAGGAAATTTGGCAGGCGACTCGTCCAATCGTTCAACGCAGCAAAAAATCTTACACCCGCAAGAAAAAACATAAAAAACAAGAAGAATAGGTTGGAAGATAACTCTTTATTTCATATTATTTAGAAAAATAAAGAGCATATGAAAAAGAAAGTAATTGGAGTACCAGCCGTAGTAAATGGCAAACAAATTATTGTAGATCCGAATGGCAATGATATCAGTTCATTGTTTCGATCAATCATGATTAAACATGCACACGATAATGATGAAGCGTTAGTGTTTGATGAAGAAACGGGTCGATCTAAACGCATAAGTATATCAGACGTAGAATTAGAATTTGCACCAAATAATTTGGAACCAGAAATGCCACAAACACCAACAGAAGCCGATCCGGTAATGCATCTAATCCAAAATGCACATAAAATTAAACCCGCAACGTTAGAAATGTCTGACATCAAATGGAAGTATTTGGTACGGTCAGCAGTGCGTGGTAAAAACATCATGATGGTTGGCCCTGCAGGATGTGGTAAGACGCAAGCCGCAAAAGATCTTCCAGTAGCAACCAATCGTCCTTTCTTTTATTTTAACTTGGGTGCAACTCAAGATCCTCGGGCAACATTGATTGGCAATACGCATTTCAAAGATGGTCAGACATCATTTGATGAATCTGCATTTGTCAAGGCAATTCAAACAGAGAATGCCGTTGTATTGCTAGATGAGTTGTCCCGTGCGCACCCTGAAGCATGGAACATCTTAATGACAGTATTGGATGAGGGTCAAAGGTATCTGCGATTGGATGAAGATATCAATTCTCCTACCATCCGTGTTGCATCTGGTGTATCATTTATTGCAACAGCAAACATTGGTACCGAATATACATCTACAAGAGTATTGGACCGAGCATTAATGGATCGATTCGAAATCATTGAGGTTGATATTCTTTCTTTGTCCCAAGAAGAAGATTTATTGACTAAACGATTCCCAACGGTATCCAAGGCATTGATTCATTCAGTAGCTGATATTGCAGATGCAACCCGTAAAGAATGGAGGTCAGAAGAAGGTAAATTGACTACCATGATATCCACTCGTATGACGGTGCGCGTATGTGAATTGTTGGCAGATGGATTTTCTTTGTCAGAGGCAGCCGAAGTTGCAATTCTTCCATTCTTTGATGCATCGGGTGGTACGGATTCTGAAAGAACCTTTGTCAAGCAAATCATTCAGAAACATATGGCAACTGAAATGAAAGACATTTTCAATACAGGAAATGATATAAAAGACTCGGTATTTTAATTTTTCATAGCTCGAAAGAGGCGGCAGAAATGTCGCCTTTTTTTGCATATATGGTTGGAAACTGAATATTTATTTCATATTATATAGAAAAATAAAAAGCATGAGTATATTAGGCAAATTTGATGGCAAAAGATATTTTTCCAATTCAGCATCTAGCTTTTGGTTGAATGAAAATTTTGATACAAACTTTAAACGTAGTGCTGGCATTGATTACACCAAATTGGCTGCAACGCAACGTGCTATTGCTAATTTTGTTAACATTGTTACCGGTAAAACAATTCCCGTAATATTTCAGTCTGCAGATTCTAGTTATACCGATGGCCAATCCGTTGTTATTGGTACCAAACTTGATGACAAGAATTTTGATTCGGCAGTTGGATTGGCATTGCATGAAGGTTCGCATATTGCATTGACTGATTTTGATATGTTTAAAGGTGGTGTATTGTCCAACAGCAAAATGGCAAAAATTATTCAACTCAATGGATATGATCCTGAGATGAACATGTCACATAAAGATTTTGCAATCATCAAAGATTTATTGAATTGGATTGAAGATCGCCGCATTGACTTTCATATCTATACAACCGCACCTGGTTATCGTATGTATTATGAAGCCATGTATGACAAATATTTCAATGATAAAATTATTGATAAAGCTCTGCGCGAAAATGAAAAGACCGAAGAGTCTTGGGATGATTACATGTTTCATGTTATCAATTTAACTAATCCTAATCGCAAATTACAAGCCTTAAAGGCACTGCAAGATATTTGGAATGTAATTGATTTGCGAAACATTCAACGACTTAAATCAACCGAAGATGCATTGTTAGTTGCATGCAAAGTATATAAACTTATCAAAGATGCTGTTGCAGAAGACGAACAACAAACAACTCGACAAGATGACTTTGCGGCGGATGGCGATGGTGGTAATGCCAACGACGATAATGTTGGTGGTGATGATGGTGGTGATGACAACGACGATGGCAGCACATCGGCAAATTCAGGCAACAATGCAACTTCTAATTCTTCACTTTCTCCGGCGGAACGACAAAAATTAGATACAGCAATTGAACGACAACGAGATTTTCTTAGTGGTAACAATAAAAAGACGGGTAAATTGACTAAAACGCAATCAAACATTGTTAATGCAGTTCGCGATTCGGGTACAGAGGTTCGTCAAGTTGCAACAGATGAATCCGGTACCGCTGATTTTGTTGATACGATTGTTATAAAAAAATTGACTCCAGGCATTATTGCATCAATGCCGCACATGTTTGAATCATTTGCTGAAGATTTCATATCAGGTACTTGCAAGCTTGATGATAAATCTCATAAATCTAATTCAATATTGAATAATGATAAAGCAGTTACGCGCGGCATCATCCTTGGTAAAATGCTAGGTAGAAAATTGCAACTTAGAAATGCAGATCGCACTTTGAAAACTACAAGATTGCAAGCAGGTAAAATTGACCGAAGATTGGTTGCACAGTTAGGATTTGATAATGCAAATGTATTTCATCGCATTGTTACGGACCGTTATAAAAATTATTTTATTCATATTTCAATTGATGCATCAGGCTCAATGTCTGGTAGTAAGTTTAGTAATTCAATTACATCGGCAGTAGCAGTAGCACAAGCCGCAGCAATGACGACGGGAATTCGAGTACAAATTTCGCTTCGAGGAACTGATAGTACCATTGGTGGTAAAGAAAGAGCAGTAACGATATATGCATATGATTCGGCTCATGACAAACTAAGCAAGATCCGAAACTATTTCAAATATCTAAGTGTATTTGGATGTACTCCAGAAGGCATTGCATTTAAGAGTATTGAACAAGATATCAAACGAGATGCTAAAGGTGATGAATGTATCTTTGTTAATTATTCAGATGGATTTCCAACCAATGTTTCGGGTTGTGCATATAGTTACGATGGCGTAGGATTTACAAGACGCGTAATTAATGGGTTCCGCGAATTGGGCATTAACATTGTTAGTTATTTTATTTCAGATTCATGCAACGAATCAGAAACATTTCGCAGAATGTATGGGATTGATTCAAAATTTATTGATCCACGTAACATGAATGATGTAGCTCGAACTTTGAATTCAAAATTCTTGGAAATGGCACGATAAATCAATATATTAATATATGAATTTATTAAAATCATTATATCAACACGGCGATGCAATGTACATTGTGATACAAAAAAAACCTATATCTCGATTTGCAAAAAAAATAGGTGATGAACCTGATATGGAATATGTTAAATTGTACATGGAATGGATACAAGCAGACCATGTATTGCGATCGGATACACATTTTTTATTTTGCGAAACCGTGCAAGAAACTGAATATGAAATGATTGATGATACAAATAATATAAAATAATATGGAACATTTAACACAACAATTAACAGCAAAACAGATATACGATAACTATATCAATCATCCTACAACAGAGGATACTTTCAGATTATTTTACGCGCGAAAACTTGATGATGTTGTAGAATTAAAAGCTCAACAATTTCAGTCAAAAGACGAGGATTACTGTATCTCTTTATTAGAATCAATAATGGATCAAGAAGATTTTCTTGGATGGCCGTTTGGCAATAAAGTCTCTAAATCAAAATAACATGGAACGCGATTACCTAAGACTGCTGCATGATGTTTTGCATAACGGCCAACAAAAGGATACTAGAAACGGAAAGACACGTTCGGTATTCGGAAGACAAATACGTCATAAGATGAGTGAAGGATTTCCATTACTTACTACAAAGAAAATGCCATTCCGAGTAATAGCAACCGAGCTAATGTGGTTTTTACGCGGAGATACCAACATCAAGTTTCTAGTTGATAACGGTTGTAATATCTGGACCGGTGATGCTTATAAAAATTATTCAAACAAAGTCCAACCTTGGGAACCACATTTGGATGAAAAAATGTTTGTAGATAGAATTAAAACCGATGATGAGTTTGCTAAGAAGTGGGGTGATTTAGGACCAATTTATGGAGCACAGTGGCGCAAATGGGATGGTATAGACCAAATACAAGAACTAATCACTACTCTTAAAACAAACCCAGATTCCAGACGTATGTTAGTTTCTGCGTGGAATGTAAATTATTTAGATGAAATGGTCCTTCCACCTTGTCATTATGGATTTCAAGTTTATACAAGAGAGTTGAGTTCAGAAGAAAGGTTGAGAATGTACAAAGGAGATCTTTTAGATGCCTTTGGAGAAACAAAGTCTCATGATGAATTGAGTGTTCAAGATTTAGATAAGCTTAATATTCCAAAACGGGCAATCTCTCTAATGTGGAATCAACGTTCAGTAGATACATTCTTAGGTTTACCATTCAATATTGCTTCTTATGGATTGTTACTTGAAATAATTGCTAAAGCAGTTAATATGGTTCCTGATGAATTGATTGGAAATTTAGGTGATGTGCATTTATATGAAAATCATACGGAACAGGCTCGTGAACAATTGCGAAGAGAACTAATGCCATTACCAAAATTAAACATCAACACAGAATTTTGGCCTTATGAAGGTGGTTCTTGCGGTGAAGGTCCTTTAGATGCTGTAGCAGTGTTTAATGGGTTTAGTAATGATAGCTTTTGTAAGTGCTTGTTAGAGGAAGATTTACAATTGTACAACTACGATTCACACCCAACAATTAAAGCACCTTTATCGAATTAGTTATGAAAAAATATCTCATCATAGGACTTGCTGCATTCGTTTTAGAAACAGCATCTACCATGTACATTGCAACAGTAGCAGATCGTAGTATTGCAATGATATTTTGGGCATTCATTGGACCCTTTTTAGGCCTACCATTTGTAGGATATATGGTTGAATCAAAAACATGGCCCGATCGATTCAAAATGGCATTTGCTTCTAGTATAGGATATGTATTGGGTGCAATAACAGTTTACGCAGGAAACATATGACAACAGATGATATCAAAATAGTACATCTCAAAAGCAATGCACAACGACTTGAAACATGGATTGCAATGATTAACGGTGAGATTGTAGGACATATCTACATGGAACGAGAAGATGACAGCAAAATCAAATTCCTTGATGCTTGGGTACATGAAGAACATCGACGCAAAGGAATATACAGAACACTATGGGAAACGCGTTGGAACTATGCTCAAGCTCGCTACAAAGGATACAAAGTTTATGCTTGGTGTAAACCTGCATCTTTGCCATTGTTGTTGGAAAAAGGCTTTGATACCGGAGAAACGTGCACATACGTAGAAAAAATTATAGAATGAAACCTACAAAAAAACCACATCGTTTTAAGCGAATCTATAAAGAATACAAAACAGCTACTAAACAAGAAATTTGGGAAGGTGTTAGAGATAATTTTACCTTTGGGTTTCTAGGAGCAATACTAGTAGTGTTTATTGCAACACGTACCGATATTGCAGTGTTGATTGGATATTTAACTTATTATTCATTCATGGGTCGCATTGTGAATCGCCCTAAATATGTTACAGAACTAGGAAAATTAATTGTGTTTCCGGTGCCAGCTGCATTAGGAGCTTTTACGGGTTACAAACTTAGTTATTTTTTATTGCAATTTATTTGATTTTGCTTGGATATGTAATATCAATTTCATATTATATAGAAAAAGATTATGGAAATTGTTTGCATTGATTTAACACGAAACAAATATGAATTGCGTAATGCATATGGTGAAATTGTAACTACGGGCACGCAAGATGAATGTTTAATAGCATTATGCGATTTAACTTATTATGAAGAACAAATGGCATATCAACAACATTTGCGGTTAGGAGAATTTTAATGTTATGGTCGGTTCATCTAGGGGTTAGGATACAAGATTTTCATTCTTGTCACACGGGTTCGAATCCCGTACCGACTACGAACATGAGTAACCACCAACCCACTGGTATTAGGCAGTTCTCAAGATGGAATGCAACAGAACATAGGCCCTGCTCGAGTTCACCCTGGTTTCGTGCCAGGGTTTTTTACTGTACATATTTATATTAAAGGTTAGTTATGAAACACGTTTACACTATTATCATGCTGTTGATTGGCATTATTGCTTATACTCAATATTGCCCAGCATTGGGACCAGACCAAATTCTTCCTTGCGGAGTTACTAACGCAACGATAACAGCAAATTTATCTCAATGCGGTGCGGGTAGTAATCCTAATGCAACAACTGCATACACGGTATCTCAAATATCATATGCTCCACAAACAAATACAGGCACATTAGTTCCGTTAGGCGATGATACTCAATCAGGAACATTTAACATTGGATTTACATTTTGTTATTATGGAACAACATATACTCAGTTCCGAATTGGATCCAATGGATGGGTTTCTTTAGGAGCAACGGCACAGCCCGTAACGTTTACGTCACTATCAATACCAACGGCAAATGCATTTGTACCAAAAAATTGTGTTATGGCGCCGTGGCAGGATTGGAATCCAGGTATTGGTGGACAAATTCGCTATCAAATTCAAGGTGTTGCTCCATGTAGGCGTTTGGTTGTGAGTTGGATTGCAGTACCAATGTATTCTTGTACCAATCTGCAAGGAACATTTCATATTGTATTATACGAATCAACTAACATCATTGAAACATACATTGCCAACAAACCAAATTGTCCGCAGTGGGCCGGAGGAACTGCAGTGCATGGAATTCATGATGCAACGGGTACACAAGCAGTTACGGTTACTGGTAGAAACTCAACACAATGGACTGCTGTTAATGATGCACGCAGATGGACTCCTGCGGGTGCAACAATACCACCAACACTTGTTTGGTATCAAGTAGGTAACCCAGTGCCTATAGCTCAAGGAGTCAATCAAATAACCGTAACACCACCTGCAGGCGGAGCATATTATACTTGTCATTTAGAATACGGTGCTTGCAACGCAGGTTGGTCTACTTGCAATGCAGGAGTTGGATCTGGTCCAGATACGGTGCAAGTTGTTCCAGGACCTCCGATATTGAATCCACCCAACGTTGTTGCAACAAATCCATTGTGCAATGCATCATGTAATGGTAGCATTTTGATAACACCAACTAATGGAACTGCTCCATATACATATAACTGGACAACGGGACAATCTACAAACAATATAACACAACTTTGTGCTGGTAATTATTCTGTGTTGATAACAGATGCCAACGGTTGCACGGCCAATGCTATAGCTACATTGGTTGATCCGCCGCTGTTGCAAGATCCGTCAATGACATTCACTAATCCAGTATGTGCTGGTAATTGCAATGGAACGGCAACTGCAACACCAACGGATGGGGTAGCTCCTTACACGTATGTATGGAGTAATATGCAAACAACACAAACAGCTACATTGCTATGTCAAGGTACGTATGCTGTAGTAGTTACGGATGCCAATGGATGTACAGCTTCCAACACCGTTACATTAACCGATCCACCCAACGTTGTTACTGGGCCAATTGCTTCATTAGATACAGTTTGTTTGGGTGAAACTGCAGCTACTTATTCAGTACCAACACAGCCAGGGTATACATATACATGGACTTCATTAGGCAATATCATATCGGGACAAGGTACAAGTGCCATTGCGGTTAATTGGAGTGCATTAAACGCAGGATTAGTTGGCGGAGCCGTTCAAGTTATTGCTGCAAATCAATTTGGATGTCTTAGTGCTGCAGTTAGTGTTGATGTATACATATTGCACATTGTGCCTACTATAACGGCCGTTGGTCCGTTCTGCGTATATGATGCAAATACAACACTCATGGCAAGCCCGCCAGGCGGATCGTTTAGCGGATTAGGTGTTACGGGCAATCAATTTGATCCAACTCAAGCGGTAGGTACAAATAGTATATCATATACATATACGCAGAGTGGATGTGCATTTACTTCGTTTAGCACAATAACAGTGTATCCGCAACCCGAGGTATTAGCAATTACACCAAACGATCAATTCATACAAATTTGTGAAGGAGATTCGGTTGTATCAACATACACTGCACAAGTCAACATTGCCGGCATAACCGAATGGACAATGCTAGGAAACACGATGCAATCTCCGACGCTTACTGCATCATGGAGCTCGGCCGGAATTTATATCATACAAGCAACACAGACTGCTAATGGTTGTGTATCGCAACCTGCAACTACTACAGTAACAGTATCACGTTGTCCGCAACTTTTATACTATGTGCCAAACACGTTTACACCGGATGGCAATGAACACAATCAAACCTGGCGTCCGGTATTTACTTCAGGCTTTGATCCTGCAGAATTTCAATGTACAATATTCAATCGTTGGGGCGAAATTATGTGGCAATCGTATTCAGCAACTGCATCTTGGGATGGAACGTATAATGCGCTGCCATGTGCAGACGGTGTATATACTTATAAAATTTGGTTTGGTGATAAAGATACTGATGCAAAATATACCGTATCTGGTCATATAACATTGATTCGCTGATATTTATATTAAACTCGACCGGCCCATGGTAGATGGGGGTTTCTGAAAAGATTCTTCAAGTGAGTATCGTTTAATTAAAGGATACCATATGAAGAATTTTTTGCTATCTGTTTTTGTTTTTGTCTCAAGTTTCGTTCTTTCGCAAACCTGCACTCATACACTTTACCTGACCGACACCTACGGCGATGGTTGGAATGGCAATCGAGCTTCTGTGTCAGTTAATGGAATCACTGTAGTTTCCAACGTTACCTTAGGTGGTGGTTACGGCCCAGCTACTGTTACTTTTAATGCCGCTGCAGGAGCAACAATTCGTGTTTGGCGTTCCATTACTGGCTCCTATTCATACGAATGTCAAATTCGAGTAACTAGTAGTACGGGTGCTACAGTAATTGCATTACAAACACTACAAACCGGCGGATCATCGTTTGGTGGTTCTATTGGTACAGCACAATGCAGTGGTGGCGGTAGCGGAGGTACACTAATTCCTTATAACGGTTCCAATAGTGTTGCTTGTGGAACAAACACAACGCTTTATGATCATGGAGGTCAGTTTGGAAACTACTCCAACTATGCTAATGGGTTCACGGTTTTAAATAATGCTGGTGGTGCCGTAATCTCAATCAGTGGATCTACCTCAGGTGAGTCTTGTTGTGACTGGGTGCGAATCTACTCCGGAAGCGGAACGGGTGGTACAATACTAGGTACATGGCAAATGGGACAATTTGTTTCCTATACATCAGCACCAGGACAAACTGTTACTGTGCAGTTTTATTCAGATGTTTCAATTACGGGTTCAGGTATTGCTTTGAATGTAACATATACGGGCAGTTGCGTACCTCCTCCACCTCCAACTAATCCTACATCAGTATCAGCCAGCTTTATGTCAGTGTGTAGTGGTTTCTCAACAACACTCACTGCAAACGGAGCAATAGGTACTGTGTACTGGTATGCAGGTGGTTGTGGTTCTACTTTCATCGGTACAGGAAATTCCATCTCTGTTGCTCCGACATCAACAACTACATACTACGCAAGAAACTATAACAACAATCAATTCAGTGCAGGATGTGCAGCTGCAACAATCACCGTTAATCCGATGCCCTCTGTTAGTATTGCTCCGAGCATTAACCCAATATGCGCAGGATCATCTACTCAACTTGTTAGCACGGTGACTGGATTGCCTGTAGGAGCTCCTATTACATACACATGGTCACCTAACGTTAATCTAACAAATACATCAGCACCTAGTCCGTGGGCAACACCCAATGCCACACAAAGCTATACACTCACCGTTTCATCAAATGGATGCAACGCATCAACTAACACCAGTGTTACTGTCAATCCTAGTGTTCCAGCAGTAAGCAGTGTGACAGGAAACAACAATATCATTGCAGGTACCTCTGAGACATACTCGATCACACCAATTGCAGGAGTCACTTATGCTTGGTCATACACACAAACAGTTTCTGCACCTGCATGGACGAATATACCTAATTCTAACTCACCGACTATATCATTCACATGGCCACAAACAACCACTAATGGAGCAGTGCGAGTTACAGTTTCAAATGCTGCCGGATGCAATACACAAACACAACAATTTCTAATCATAACAATGGGAGCACTACCAATTGAATTGTTGTACTTTTCTGGTAAAAAAGTAGCTGCAGATAATTTAATATATTGGGCAACTGCTACTGAACATAATACAACTCACTTTGTAGTGGAAAAAAGCGAGAATGGAGTAACATGGTTTGAACTAGCAACAGTTGCAGCCGCAGGCAATTCAACTCAAGAACTTCATTATGATGTTACAGATGCCGCAGTTAAACCTACGTACAATTATTACAGACTGACTCAGTATGACGTCGACGGAGCATATGAAGTGTTTGATCCTATAGTAATCAACAATAAATCAAGTATTCGAATAATATCTCGGCGCACTAATTTGTTAGGACAGGATATTGATGAATCGGCAACGGGCATTGTTATCGAAATATATGAAAATGGTGAAGTCGTAAAAACAATCAAATAATTTGGATGTTAAATTTATTTTCTATATATTTATTTATATAAGTTGTAAATTTGTTATATGTAGGATATTGTTATGAAAATAGAAATACTTGCAAGGTATGCTGAATCAGGAAGTTACTACAAACTTCAATCAATTGATTTTGATAAACTTTCAGACATCATGATGTTTCCACGTGAAGTATTTGCTTATGTTGACAATGTGCGCGTTGCATTTCCAAGAGAGGAATATGATGCAGCAGTACAAGAATATGTTAATCATAAAAACGTAACAGGCAATCCAATATGAAACATTTAATGATACTACTTATTGCGATGTGTTGCACGCTTGTTGCATGCCGCTCATCAAAGTCTTCTTGCGATGCATATTCGCAAGTACGATAACCAACCCAACACGGGAGTTCTTTGACATACGGAGGAAACTTATGGAAACACTAAATTTCATTTTTGGAGTACTAATAACGGTTTTGGTGGCAATTGCTGCTATTGCTGTATATAGTACTGTGAAGATATTAAAATTACAAAAACAATCAGAAACAATGGATCGTTACAACAACGACCAATTTTCTAATTTACATAGAAACGTTGGTCATGAATTCGAAGAATTGCGAAGACAATTACACAATGAAATTCGCAATGTTAACGAAGCAATGGAACGAAACGACGAAGCAATGTGGCGCCGTACGGATGAATTAAATTCATACGTAGATCGTCGATTTGACAAGCTAATAGACACATACATGTTGGTTAAAGAAACCGAACAGGAATCAAAAAAAATAATTAAAGGATAAACAAAGTTTCTTTCGTGTTGGTTGGATTATTGTATATATTTTTCTATATTATAGAAAAAGAGTTATGAAGCGTAAAAGAAATTTTCAAACCAAATTGTATCTTGCTTTACGTCAACTAGGAATGCTTTGCAAGAAGCCACGACAAGAACCTAGAAAACTAAGACTTTCAATGACAGTTCATGCTGATGGTAGCATAACAAAGTATGATGGTCCAATTGATGCAGTTCCTGCTAACACGCATTCATTGCAATCACAAATAGGTGTATTTCTTGCCGATAAAAAAGTATCCAAGCTTGATTGTAAATTTGATGTTTCTTCACAAACTTGTGTTTGCGGACATTCACTTAATGATTTTTTAACAAAAACATGTAACAATAAAAAATAAGAGATATGAAAATAAAACAATTCGAAGTAACAGAAGGACGACTTAAAGCTGTAAAAGACACTAGTACATTTGGTGGAACAAATATGTGGCACTTGTATATTCAAAAGGTAACGGGGAATTGGGAACAAGTGCAGTGGATAGGAGTGTATAGCATACAGCAATTATTTCATACTCAGTTACCAACGTATCTAGACTCAAAACAATCATTTTAATATAACAGATATGACATTAGCATTTTTTGGAATTCCGTTAGCAGTAGCTTGCGTAATTAGATTGATAAAAGGATTAAAGGAACCACAATCAGATTTGTTAATAGAATCAATGTTGTTTGTAGGAACGGCAGGATATTCTTGTGCAATTTGGTTGTTAATTAACATAATATCATAACATGAATACAGACAATTTAACACCGGAACAGCAAGAACAGTATGCAGCATTCTTGCAAGAATTTATGAAAAACGTAGATCCAACAGATTATTTACCGCCATCAAAACGCGAAATTGCCAAGATGGACATGGATACATTGAAACAAGAATACGAAATGGTACAAAACAAAACATCGCAACGCAGCAGTACGCAGCGTGCATTGATTACACAACGATATGAATACGAACAAACAAAACAACAACAAAATGAACAAAATTGAATTTTATTTAGCAGCAGTAGGCATCGTAATTGGTATTGCAATCGGTTCTGTAATATCAACGTATGCTATTAAAAAACATGATGAATGTCAATATCTCGAACAAGAAAATCAGCTGCTTCGAAACATGTTAATTGAACAGTATGAACCATATCGTGTTGATACACTAACACAACCAAAACAAGTAGACAGCTGCGATCTTTGTTGCGATCTTTAAGTTGAATATAAAATAAAACATATGATACAAAAATTTTTTAAACGTGTTTTTTATTATGCTGCAGCAATTTGTTTTTGTTTTATAGGTGTGTTATCTATTAATCTTTATTTAACATCACCAACAACATTGACATCTATTTTTGCTGCAATTGGTGGTTTCATATTGATTGAACCAGCAGTAACATGTTATGCAAAAAAGATTAAAGATTTCTTTGAAATTGAATAACATATTCATATATTATCATTATGAAAATTACTTTTATATCCGATACACATACGCGACATCATGAAATTGAAGCAGATCTTCCCGGGGGAGATTTACTTGTACATGCAGGCGATTTCATGAATTCTGGATATCACAAAGAAGATGCTCAACATTTCTTTGAATGGTTCAATGGTATCAAAGGATACGATAAAAAAATATTTATTGCTGGCAATCATGATCGCATCATGGAAACAAATTCACCATGGGCCAAAACAGAATTAGCCAAATTTAAAACAATTGATTATTTGCAAGATGAAAGTTATGCGTTATACGACATAGACAGGGACCAAAGCATTAAAATTTATGGTTCACCATGGCAACCTGAATTTTTCAATTGGGCGTTTAATTTGCCTCGCAATGGCAAAGAAATGCAAATGCGATGGGATGCAATTCCGGATGATACCGACATCTTGATCACGCATGGCCCGGCTTATGGATATTTGGATATTCCGGGCAATAAAAACATGCACGTAGGATGTGAATTGCTGCGAGAGCGAGTTAATGTATTGCAACCAAAGATTCATGTATTTGGACATATACATGGAAGTGCTGGATATTACTTTAATGGACATACACATTTCATCAATGCATCGGTATTGGATGAACGTTATACATATATGAATCTTCCAGTAACCGTTGAATGGGATGCAACGACAAATGAAATAACATGGATCAAATAAATTAGATAATACCTGTTTTTTTCACTATTTTAATTAAAAAGTATATGGCAAAGAGATTAACAAGACAACAAAAAGAAGAAAAGGCAATCGTTGATTTAATCAATGAAATGTTTTGCATTGCTGGGCATGCGGTAACATATGATGATGTTAAAGATCGCAAAGACAATTGGTTCAATGACTGGACTATGACTGAAGCCCAAAGCGATGAATGGATACAATGGGGTAAAAAATATCTCATGAAAACATTTAGATATTCAGCTAAGTATGCCGAACGCGAAATGCAATGGATCCATTTAATGTGGGGACTTAAATTTTCAGAATCTGATAAATTGTATGCAACCGAAAAAACAACTTAATAATTAAAAAAATGAAATTCACTGACTTGAAATTTCAAACTAAATCACGCGGGGCTGGATTTTGTTCACACACGGAAATTAACGGACATGTTCTTTCCGTTCAATGTGGAGAAAGTAATTATTGCACTCCTCGAGAAGATCTCAATTCGCCGGAAGACTACGTCACCTTTGAAATTGCTATTTGGGAAGCGGCTGGTGATCGAGTGTGGTGCACTCAAAGATTTACTGATACTGACGATGATGTACTTGGTTGGGTATCGCGAGAAGAAATTGAAAAAATAATAGAAAACATACTTAATTATTCAGCTGTATAATTTGGATAATTGAAATCAATTTCATATCTTAAAGAAAAAGAGTTATGAAAGTTAGAATCAACAACATCGAGTGCCGGTTTAGTCAAGGTCGATATAAAATTGTGAAATGGCAACCTAATCATTACTATAACAAGCAAGAAGAATACTTAGCTGATGGTTGGGAATTAGACGGCGGCTTCTTCCGACGAGATAATGTTAGTATCCAAGCAACTATGTTCAATTCACCAGAAACATGTTATACTATTGCATGGTTGAAATATGATGCCGATGAGAATTGTTGTGATATGGAGACGGTAGGACCGCGGTTGTTAGACTTAAATATAAATGACCGAAATGATTTTTTCGATGTTTATCAAATAGCCGAAGACCGTATACGAAAAGAAAATAAAACAATCGATGAATAAATTTAGTTATCTTAAAGAAAAAGAATATGGCAAGCGTAATTGATTATATGGAATGTCCTAATTGTAAATGCGAAGCATTCAGTGACTTTTATTACAAAACAGGTGAAGAATATGTTAACTGTGCAAATTGCGGCTATCATTATTCGGCTACAATTGTTAATAGAGATAAAAAACTAAGTGAGTTAACTGAAACTGATTGGGAAATAAAAGAACTAAAAAATCCGTACGGTGCCTATAGATTAAAAGTTTATGGCGCCGTTGCAACGCAATGTGGTTCATTAGAAACTGAATCCGAACACGCAGAACTTGAACAACATGTTCTAGGTAATTCGCAAATAGAATATTGTTCTGTGTCTAGATTGGTTGATGGTGAAATTAAAGTTGAAACTTTGATTGATAATGGACCTGAAACGGATGGGGCAGGATTTACTGCAGAAGATAGAATATAAACAATGAATAAATTTAGTTATCTTAAAGCATTTTGTTCTCCATTCAAACGACCAAAATTGAAATGGTACTTTGGTAAGATTGCTATTGGCACTCCTTATTTTTTTCCACGAAGAACCATTAAGGATCCAGACAAACCAGGATATCTAAAATTTGTTACTAAAAAGATTGGATTTGATTTTGTTGGATTGGGATGGAAAACCAAATGGACTTCAACTGATTATCGTTTTGAATGGGCTCCATTGTGGTCATTTGTTTTCTTTGGAAAGCAGATAGCAGTTACGTTTAAAGCTCCGGAACAAGATCATTACTGGGAAGCTTGGTTGTATTATATGCACAACACAACGGGTACTCGAAAACAAAAAATTGCCAAATGCAGATCGGAGTTTCCATTGAAGTATATCCGATATAATAAGGATGGCGAAAGTTTAATAGATTACTATGATTTAATTTTAAAAACAAAAAATAAATAACCTTTAAACAACAAGAACAATGAAACAAACAGCAGTAGAGTGGTTGGAACAACAACTTTTTAATACCCTTTAAATCAGAATAAGATGAGCAGTGAAGATATTGGATTTTGTATTGTTTATGGAGCATTTAGTGTTTCAGGATTTTGTATAGCAATTCACTATTGGTATTACCAATTATTTAAAAAAAGAAAAAGAAACCTTTAAATCAGAATAAATGAGAATAATTATTGACAACAGAGATTTTGATAGCACTCAAAGACCATTAGTGACTATTGATACACACACTTGTACTTATCCTTATGCAATAAGAAATGCTATTGAATTGGCATTAAAACTTGATGGATATGATGAAGCAACTATTAAAGAAGTATTTGGTATTATGCCTGATATTTGTTGTGAAAAAAAAAACCGTTTAAATCAGAATAGAATGAAAACAGCAATGCAAGAGCATATTGAGTGGCTTAAAGAAGCATTAGAAATATGCAAAGATGCCGAACCAACTTTAGTAAAAAATTTAGAATTGGGCTTAATAGATGCAAAATATAGATTAGATATAGAAAAAGAACAAATAAATGAGGCATATAATCAAGGTCAAATGGATGGATTTGGACTAGAAGAAAAAGATGATTACTATTCCGAAACCTTTAAATCAGAATAGAATGAAAACAGCAGTAGAATGGTTTGTAAAACAATTACCAATGGGTGTCAAAAATAGTATGATGGGTGAAATTGAACAAGCCAAAGAAATGGAGAAGGAGCAGATAGT
>Ga0214917_10000233_pt1 | contig 71725 bp, 50 predicted proteins | sample LL_1208_BB_MetaG_FD_177983 | JGI IMG/M metagenome (GOLD analysis project Ga0214917, IMG submission 177983) | Freshwater microbial communities from Lake Lanier, Atlanta, Georgia, United States - LL_1208_BB | ecosystem: Environmental > Aquatic > Freshwater > Lake | place: USA: Georgia | collected... | reverse complement strand
ATGCTCTTCCTCTGAGAGACTCGTTCCTCCGACAGACTCGGTGTGACTGCCCGAGGCCCCTCCGCCGGCCGACTTCCGTGCCAGCCGCCGCCCGGACCGTTTCAGCACTTCCCAGCCGCCCCCGGGACCATCCGCCCGTGACCGCCCCCCGCACCGCCGCCGACTACGAACTGATCACGACCGACGCGCAGTTCCACGACCTCGTCAAGCGGCTCGCCGACCACGCCCACGTCGCCTTCGACACCGAATTCGTGTCGGAGCACACCTACCGCAGCCAGCTCTGCCTGATCCAGGTGGCGGCCCCCGGCACGCTCGCGGCGATCGACACGCTCAAGGTGCGGGAACTCGAGCCGTTCTGGCGGCTGCTCGCGGAGCCCGGACGCACCACGGTCGTGCACGCCGGCCGCGAGGAGATGGGGTTCATCCTGCACGCGATCGGCACGCGGCCCGCGGCGCTCTTCGACGTGCAGGTGGCGTCCGGCCTGGTCGACCACGACTACCCGGCGGGCTACGCGTCGATCGTGCGCCGCTTTCTCAACCTGCCGACCAACAAGGGGGAGACACGGACCGACTGGCGGCAACGACCGCTCACGCCGGCCCAGCTCGACTACGCCCTCGACGACGTGCGGCACCTCGAGAAGCTGTGGCGGAAGCTCGAGGGGAAGCTCGCCCAGTCGGGCCGCTCCGCCTGGATGCAGGACGAGATGCAGCTGTGGCAGAGCGACGTCGAGGAATCGTTCGTCCGCAAGCGGTGGCGCCGCGTGTCGGGCCTGAGCGGTCTGTCGCGCCGCGAGCTGGCGATCGCGCGGGAGCTGTGGCACTGGCGCGACGGCGTGGCCGAGTCCCGCGACATGCCGCCGAAGCGGGTGCTCCGCGACGACCTGCTCGTGGAGCTCTGCAAGCGGAAGAGCGCCGACGAGCGGCAGATCTCCGCGATCCGCGGCATGCAGCGATCCGACCTGCGGCACATCCTCCGCGGCCTCTCCGAGGCGATCCAGCGCGGTCTCGACCTCCCCGACGACGAGTGCCCGGGGGGCGAGCGGCACCGCGCCCCGCCGCCGCAGCTGGCGGTGCTCGGGCAGTTCCTGGCGACTGCGGTCGCGGGCGTCTGCCGGCAGATGCACCTCGCCCCGGCGCTCGTCGGCACCGCCTCCGACATGCGCGACCTGCTCGCCTACAAGCTCGGCTACTGGGACACCGAGGGCGAAAACGCCCGGCCGCCGCTGTTGGCCTCGGGCTGGCGGCGGGAGGTCGTCGGCGACCTGGTCGACGACCTGCTCTCCGGCAAGGCGTCGCTGCGGATCGGCGACGTGCGGTCGCACGACCCGCTGGTCATCGACCGCCGGCCGTGAGCGGGCGAGGGGCAGCGCATGAAAAACCCCGGCCGGGCCGGGGCTTCCTCACCGCGGTTCGCGGCAGTCGGATCGCTCTCGGGAATCACTCAGGCGGAGGGCATGGGATTCGAACCCACAACCCCTTTCGGGGCATCTGATTTCGAGTCAGACCGCTGGCCAATTCGCTTACCCTCCGAATTGCCGCTCGCATTCTAATCCAACGCGTTTTCGCCGGCCATGCCTGCCGCTTTTCACGGAGAAAGCCGGCGTCCGTCGACCGCGACGCGGGGGCTCCGCGGGCCACGGGCTCAGAACGTCGCCCCGGCCTGCAGCATCACGGCGTCGTTGGGGTTGAATTCAGGCGTGCCGTTGGCCGAGACCGTCCGCGCGAAGACGTAGCCCACCTCGGCCACGCCGGCCACCGTTCGGCTGCGGAACCATTCGAGACCGAGGATCGCCCGCAGGTCGCTCACCGTCACCAGGGCCGTCGTGTCGTCCGGCAGCGTCACCGCCCACGTGCCGCCGCCGAACTGGCAGGCCAGGTAGGTCCACGCCGCCCCGCCGCCCTCGAACTGCCGCACCTTGCGGGCGATCCGTGACCGCGGCACCAGGAGTTCGAGACGATTGTCCTCGTCGGGCGTCCAGATGAGGCCGCCCACGGGGAGCACCCGCATGTCGAGCTGCCGCACGACCGCCGCGCCGGCGACGAGCGTCAGCGCGTCGTTCACACGGAGATCGACGAGGCCCCAGCCAGTGAGTTGGAAAGCCTTCGGGTTGGAGGAGCGGTAGTCGCCGTACACGCCGGGCGTGAGTCCCACACCGAAGCCCCAGCGGTCGTTGATCGGCGTCCGCCAGGCGACGTCGACGGAGGCGTCGAACACCGTCGACGGCAGTTCGAGCGCATCGGGAGGCTGCCAGAAGTGGAAGCCGAATCCAGGCGTCACGAGAAGAGCGGGCAGATCGTCGAACCACACCGGCGCGAACGACGTGGCGAGCGGCACGTCGGTCATGCCGAAGCCGTCGACGCCGTTCTGCGGGATCCAGGTGGAGGAGAGGGAGCGGGCGTACCAGAACCGCTGTGCGGTCATCCTCCGCTGCTCGCCCCATTCGGGACCGAGGTCGTCGAACAGCGGCCCCTGCCCCGGCGCGATCGGCGTCGACGGCACGATGGCGGCGGTGAGCGCGATCTCCGCCGAGCCCGCTGCCGCCGGCTCGTCGCCACGACACACGGTGAGCCACAAGCCCGGCAGCAGGCACCCGATGGCGACGATGACCGCCCGCCAATGACGCCGTATCCCGCGGCGCGGACGGCGACGGGAGACGCGACGGATGGCGAACCCGATTGTCATCGTCCTCCCTGGTCTTCGTGGCACCATCCGCCGCTCGGCCCATTCCTGCGACGGTGAACGGAGACGGTCAGCGGCCTCGGTCGGAGGCGGACGGTAGCCGCCATGCGCGGTCCGGGCAATTCCGCACGGGCCGCGGCCGCGGCTGCCGAGGCCCCCTGGGCGGGCTGGGCAAGCGACCATTCCCCCGTCGGCCATTGATTCACGCATGCGCCGGAGCCTATCTCTCCCGCGACCCGCCGGCCGTACCCGATAGAGAGGGTGTGGCACGATGCGGCACCCGTCCGGCAGCGCGCGATCAGGCGTTGCGGAATTCTCATCACCCGAGGAAGCACCCATGCGTCACGTCGCCCTGCTCGGCCTGGCCGCCATCGCGGTCGCAGCGATTCCCGCGGGCCACGCGGCGGCGCAGGGCCTGCTCCACAAGCACCGTCACGTCGCCGGCCCGGGCCTGGCCGCGATGCGTCCACTGCCGACCCAGGCTGCGCCCGTCGTCGTGGCCGCCACGGGCGATGTCTCGTCGTCTGACGGGGCGGCCACCGCCGCGATCGGCACGGTCGCCACGAATCCATCCTTGCCCGGCGCGGTCGGCGGTGCACCCGGCGCGGTCGCCGCCACACCCGGCGCGGTGGGCATCTGCGTCGTGCCACCCGCGCCGCTCGACGGCGTGCCGATCGACGCCGTGCCGATGCCGCTGCCGTCGATCGACGGTGGTCCGGCGATCGCCTGCAGCGACTATCCATGCATCCCTCCCGGCTTCGTCCCCGGTTTCGTCCCAGGTGCCGATCCCGGCGTCGCAGGCCATCACCACACGAGACCGCTCCCCGGGGGCGACGCTGCACCGGGTGGGCCGCTGATGTATGGCCGCCCGATCGGGTTCTCGGCGATGAACGCCGCGACGCCCTCGGCGAGCGCATTCGGGCAAGCCCCTGCCGCGGCGGCGAACGCCGCACCGCCGGGCCGCCACGTCGCAGCCGGACTTCCCGGTCGGGCGGTCGGCGTCCGGCCGGGAACGCTCGACGTCCCGGGCCGACGGCAGATGACGCCGATCGGCGGCCCCGCCCACGGAGCTACCGTGTCGGCGGGCGACGTCCAGCGCGACCCGGGCGTGGTCCAGGCCGCGGGCATCGCTCCGCAGCACGAAGGGGCGACCCGCCGCGCCGGCACCGCGGGGCCGGCCACGGCGGCCACGGCGGCCGCCATGACCGCCACGCCGACCCGCTGGCGGGACCGTCTCCACATCGCCTGGCCGACCGCGAAGTGACGGGCGGCGACGACGACCTCCGGCACCTCAGGCAGGTGCCACGTGCGCCGCTCGTGCCGGATAGGCACGGCGTGCCGTCCGCCCGTTCCATGCCGGCGACGCCGCCCTGCTCGGCCGCTCCTTGATACCGGTGCGAGCGACTGCCGATCACTCTTCTTCGTGAGCCGGACAACGGGACGCCTTGGCCGGCCGTTCCCCCGGCGAGGAGTGCGGCGACGATGGCGAAGGACACTTGGCGGATCGTGACCCGGGGCCCCGACGGCGAACTCATCATCCACGACTTCGAGTCGCCGGATGCCATCCTGCGGACGCATCTGCAGGTCGGGACAGACGACTGCAGCACCGACCTGGCCCTGCGGGGCGCCCCGATCTTCCGGTCGCTCGTCGGCCCGATGCCCGAGGGCCGCAACATCATCCGCTACGAGTCGCCGGAGGTGTTCGAGAGCCTCACGAAGGAATGGGCGACGCCCAAGCCGCCGCGGAAGCGGATCCGCAAGCCAGTCGCGGGCCGCCAGGCCGCCGTCGATGCCGCGACGCCCACGGAATCGGTCGATGGCAGCGCCGGCTGACACGATCTTCTCGAAGATCATCCGCCGCGAGATCCCCGCCCGGATCGAGCACGAGGACGAACACTGCCTCGCCTTCCACGACGTGGCGCCGCAGGCACCGGTGCACCTGCTCGTGATTCCGAAGCGGCCGATCCCGTCGCTGGCGGACATCGGACCGGACGACGCGCCGTTGCTGGGACACCTCGTCGTCGTGGCCCACGATCTCGCCCGCCGGCTGGGACTCGACCGGGGCTACCGGCTCGTGGTGAACTGCGGTCAGGATGGCGGCCAGACGGTGCACCACCTGCACGTCCACCTGCTCGGCGGACGTGCGCTGCACTGGCCGCCGGGCTGAGGCCGGGGCCGACGCGGCCCACGGGGCCGTCCCGGACGCGGGGTGTCGCTCACTGGAGCCAGCGACGGACCCGATCGAACATGCCGCCCGCACGCACGGGCGGCGACGCCGGCTCGCTCGTCGGCCCGCCGGCGGGGGCGGCGGCCCGCTCGACCGCGGCCACGGCGTCGTCCGCGACGAACTCGGCGAGGAACCGCGGCCAGTAGCCGTCCAGTTCGAGGAGGCAGCCGCCGAGATCGTTGGCGGCCAGCCGCTGATCCATCGTCGCCAGCCGTCTCGACAGGTCCGACCGCTGCGATTCGTCGAAGGCGAGATCGAAGACCCGCAGGCCGTCGATCTGGACGCTCCCGGGCCCGAGCAGGTCGAATCGCACCCGCAGCGACTCGATGCCGCGGGCCTGCAGGTCGTCGACCTGCAGGACGAACTGCGACCACTCGGGGGTGAGCGGCCTGCCACCCGCGAGTCCGCCGACGGGCGCAAAACGGTAGTACTCGCGGCCATCCTGCACGCCCTCGATCGCGAGCCGCAGAGGCGGCTGCGGATCGCCCGGCGCGATCCGGAGCCAGGCGGCCACGCTGATGCGGCCGGTGGCCGGCGGCGAAAACGGGTTGCTGCGGAGCGTCGACAGACCGTGCACCGACGAGAATGCCAGCCCTCGCCCCTCCGGCGAGTTGACCCCCGGTACGAACCGCAGCGTGCCACGACTGGCCTCGACGAGCTCCCATCCGGCGACTGCGGCGACCGCGTCGCGACCGGCGACGGTCGGCGTCGGGCCGCCGTCGAGCTCGAACCCGGGATTGTCGAGTGATTCGAGGGGCTGGGGCATCTCGAGCACGGCCCGCCTGCGCCGCAGGTCGCCCAGCCGCGACTCGATCGAACCGCGGACCCCGTCGTCGAACTCCGCCCGCGCCCCCTGCACGACGACGCCGCCGTCCAGCATGAGCGTACGGACCTCCCAGGGCCCCAACGGCACGCTCGCCCCGCCCGCGGGGTCGAGCGGCAGCCGCGATCGATCGACAGCATCGATCACGGCCGACGGCGATCCGGCCAGCACGAGCACCGCCCGGCATGGCGCCGGCCCGGCGTTGGCGACGCTCGCGAGCGTCATGCCCGCGTCGCGCCGCATCCTCACCGCCAGCGGCGCCGCCAGCGACTCGGCCAGCGTGAAGCCTCCCGTCGGCAGTGCGGTCACCGCCTTCATCCGCAGCGCGTGCCCGGGCTCGACTCGGGCGAACAGCAGTCCCATGTCGAACACGACCTCCACGTCCGACGTCGCGAACGATTCCGCCAGGCCGCGGCTCCGCGCCGCCCCCTCGGGCACCGCATGCACCGGCACCGCGGCGATGGCGGAGCCGCCGCCGAAGGGACCGTGCGAAACGACCTGCTCCAGGGAGATCGGCGTCGGCCGCTCGATCACGACGACGCCGCGCCGTGCGGCCATCGCGGCGGCACGCGCGACCGCCAGCGAGCGATTGCCCGCCTCGACGAGGCCGCGATCGAGCAGCAGGTCGGCGGCCGCGTGGACGTGGGGCGTCACGAAGACGATCCGCCTGTCGGCGGTGATCCTTCCGGGATCGAGGCCGATCTCCCGGAGCACGTCGGCGTCGGCCGGGGCCCCGGCGAGCTGCGGTCGGAACCGGCCGGCCAGCTCCCCTTCCGAGAAGAGCGACGTCGGCACCACGTGCAGGCTCCACCGTGGATCGTGCGCGGCGAGGAGCGCGGCGAGACGCGCGTGGAACCCGGCCACGACGGTGGCGCGCCACTCCAGCCACGCCTCCCGCAGCGGCCCCTCGACGAGCGCGGCCCGGCGGGCGAAGCGTTCGGGCCCGGTGATCGGCTCCTGGCCACCGACCTCGTCGAGGAACCGGGAGAACGTGACGTCGTCGAGCCCCCAGGCCGTTCCGGGCAGGTGCGTCCAGCCGTCATGAGGCAGCAGGATCGCGAGACCGTCGACGGCCTCGGCGCCGCGGAGCCGCCCGGCGAGTTCGGCGACGACCTGCTCGGCCGCCCGCTGCACCCGCGGGTCGAGGATGTTGTAGTGGCTGCCACCGCCGCCGTCCGTCCGCCGGGGCCGGCCGTCGCGGCCCACGCAGACGATTCCCGCAGCCTCCGCCCCGCCGCGCTGCAGGACGTCCTCGAGCGTCGGCATGGGAGCGTCGAAGGACACGGCGGGCACGAGCCGCAGCGACTGTCGCGCGTGCACCCGGCAGAGCAGTTCGAGCAGGTCCTTGGGAAGCGGATCGACTCCCGCCTCGGCGGCGGCCCCGCTGTCCCACCGCGGCGCCGACCGCGTGAGCTGCGACGGCCAGATCGCCGCGCCGTCGCCGTATGCGACGACGAGCGCTCCGTCGGCCGCCTGCGCGGAGAGCCACTCGGCGGCCCGCGTCGCGCCGGTGAGGAACGTTCGCCAGTCGGCGAACGAACGCCCCTGCCCCGCCACGGCCCGCTCCTCGGCGCCGAACTGCGCGAAGTCCGGGGCCGGCATGAAGGCGTGCACGCGGCGGCCTCCATCCACGCCGACGGCCCGCCGGGCCCGCCGATCACCTCCGGCCGCGGGCGGCAGCCGCGCCGGCCCCGCCGACACGCGAACACGGCCGAACAGCGCCGCCGACCGCACCGAGGGGTTCGTGATCACCACGAGTGGGTGGCGGGAAGTGGGCCAGAACACGAAGGAGTGCCGGCCGAGCGCCGGCCGGCCGTCGGCGGCCGTGGGTGGCACGACCTCGAATCCGCCGCTGGCCCGTACCTCCACGCCGCTGCCCGGCGCATCGGGCTCCAGCACGCTCACGCCGACCACGGCCCGCTGATCGAGCGGAAACTCGACCTCGACCAGGTGCGGCATGCCCGGCTGCACGCCGGCGACGACGATCCCCTCCCACGTCGGCTCGTCGGCCGACCGCGCCGGCGGCAGCCGCAGCATCGGCCCGAGCGGATGCACGTCGACGGTCGAATGACCGGTGAGCAGCAGGCCGCTGAGGCGGGGCACCATCGACGACATCGACGGCATGCCGGGCACCTTCGGCATCGGCACGTTCGGCAGTGCGACGTTCGGCAGCGGCACGTGCGGCACGGGCACGCTCGGCAGCGACATCGAGGGCAGCGGCATGGCGGGCATCGGCACGTAAGGGAGGCCCTTGCCGGGCAACCGGCGCAGCCGCTCGTGCAGCCTCGGGCTCCCGGGATCGAGTTCGTGGATCACCTGCCACGCCGGATCGGCGACGTCGATCCGCGGCGCCACCTCCGCCACGGCGACCACCTGCACCACCCGCGTCGCGAGCGGCCGCGACCACCGCAGGCTGCCGCGTTCCACCGCCTCGAGCTCGATGTCGTAGGCGGCCTCGCGGTCGGGAAGGGGCAGGTCGAGGACGACCCGTTCGTACTCCTGCAGCCGCGGCGTGGCCGTCCCGCCGCCCGCATCCGTGCCCGACTCCACGAGCACCACCGCTTGCGTGGACAACGGCTCGGCATCGGGGCCCGGCTTGAGCCGCAGCCGCAGTTCGACGCTCGCCGTGCCCTGCAATCGCTTCGGCAGCAGGGGGTCGACCGTCAGCCGCACCGTCTCGCCGGGCCGGAACAGCGTCGTCGGCCCGCGACCCACAACGGCTGCGTCCGCCTGCACCGCACCGACGCCGACCCGCAGGGCATCGCCCGGAGCCGACCGCAGCGCGAGCCGATTGCCGTCGCGGTCGAGCGGCTGCTGGCGGGCCGACAGCAGGAGATCGGCGACGGCCGCCTCGAAGGTCACGGCGGACCGCTCGTCGGCGTCGGGGACGAGCCGGACGGCGATCCGCCTGTCCTGCCAGCCCGCGATCGTGATCTCGACGCCGTCGAAACCTCGGCCGCCCGGCTCGTGGATGAGAATTCCACCGGGGACGCCGTGGGCGGTCGCCGCCGCATCCGCGTCGCCGCAGAGCGTCCGCCAGTTCGGCTCGTCGTTCGTCTCGTGGCCGTCGGCCGTGAGAAACCTGATCGCCCCCGACCAGGCCCGGGCCTTGCCGCCGCCCCACGTGACCCGCACGGCCACCGGCCTGCCGCAGACGTCCTGCGTCCCGGCGGCAGCGGCGCGGTCCCAATCGGCCGCGGCGCAGTCGACGCGTCCACCCGCCACGACGAGCCAGGCCGCGACCGCGGCGGCGACGCGGGCGACGGAGCGGCGACGGCAGAACGGGGGCGCAGGCATCGCGGGATCGTAGCGATGGCCGAACCCCGCAACCACGCGGGTTTTACCGCTGGAAACAGCACCTTTCTGACCTGCTGACGGTCATGCCGGCGGGGCTTCGGGGAGGGCCGCCAGCCAGAGCGGTTGCCGGTCGCCGCGGGGTTCGCGGGCGAGCAGTTCGGCGAGCGGCTCCGCCACGGCCGGGCAGCGGTCGGCGACGTCGTTGCACTCGAAGAAGTCGTCGGGCTTGGCGAACAGCCGAACCCTCCCGCCCCCGGCCGGCGGCAGGTCACTGCTGACGGACAGGCAGTGCCACGTAGGCGTGACGATGGCGACCGAATCCGCGGCCACGACCACGACACGATCCCGCGGCGTCGCCGACCAGTCCTGCAGGAGCCCGGCGAGGCTGGCACCGCGCCACGGTGCGGCCGGATCCCGCGGCGGCTGACCCGCCGGATTCCCGCCCACCAGGTCGGCCAGCGTGGCCCCGAGGTCGGCGGGCACGACGAGCCCGTCGAACCGCTGGGCCGCCATACGCCCGCCAGCATCGACGAGGATCGCCGGCACGTGGGCCACCTCGCCGTGCGCGTGGTCCGGCCCGCCGACACCGACCCAGCCGTGCAGCCCCAGCGGCATGCCCCGCACGCCGGCCAAGAGCACGGTCCAGCGGGTGGCCGCGACGAGGTCGAACAGCCGGCCGAGCTGCGCGTCGAGCAGCGACAGCTGCCCCGCGAAGACCTGCCGCATGCCGACGAGCAGGTCCGGATCGGTGTCGGCATCGACGGCGAAGGACGGCACGCGGGCGCCGGCCGGAGGCGGCGGATCCTCGGGATCGACGTACCGCTCGCGATGCCGCCGGGGCGCGTCCCAGGTCACGCCCAGGCTGCCCGCGTGGCACCAGACGAGCCGATGCCCGCCGGCGCGGAGGACGTCGACCGCGGCGTCGACGAGCCCGGCCAGCGCGGTCACCGAGTCCTCGGCCGCTTCCGCGGAGTTCGTGGCGGCCGGCACGAGCACCGTCTCCATGCCGGCCGGTGCGAGCCGGTCCGCCGCTGCGGCGTCGTCCGTCACGAGCACCGCCTTCCAGCCGCGGGCGACAGCCTCCCCGACCGGCGACGGGCCGGACCCGCCCCCGACGGACGCGATGTCGGCGAGCGTGACGCCAGAGTCCGTGGTCGGCGCGATCACGCGGTCGAATACGACGCCCCGCGCCGCCAGCGCGTCGATGGCGGGCGTCGCCACCCAGGTCGCCCCGAACGCCGGCAGCATCCAGGCCGGCAGCCGATCGACGGTGACGACGAGCAGGCCGTCGGGGACGCGAACGCCGGGGGGGGTGGGGGTGTCGGGGCACATCCGCCGCATTGTCGCCTGTCGCTCGTGATTGCACCAACGCGGTGTGTCTGCCACATTCTCGTGCCGTCGCGATTCTCGTGCTGTCGCGGTCCCGCATGGCCGGTTCAGCCGCGGCCCATACCACGCTCGCCTCCCGCAGCGGGAGCAGAGGCCCCATGCCCAACGCCGCACGCGCGACCGCCGGCTTCGCGACGCAGCCGTCCGCGACCACCGGCATGCCGCCCGGCATCCCCTACATCGTGGGCAACGAGGCCGCGGAGCGGTTTTCGTTCTACGGCATGAAGACGATCCTCGTCGTCTTCATGACGCAGTTCCTGCACTCGGCCGCGGGCGGCCCCGAGTTCATGACCGACGCTGAGTCGCGGGAGTGGATGCACCTCTTCGTGGCCAGCGCCTACTTCTTCCCCGTCATCGGGGGCGTCGTCGCCGATGCCTTCCTCGGCAAGTACCTCACGATTCTGCTGCTTTCGCTCGTCTACTGCCTCGGCCACCTCTGCCTGGCCCTGATGGACCTGCCGCAGCCGCTGCTGCAGGCCAGCCTGTCGCCCCGAGGCTGGCTGCTGGCCGGCCTGGCCCTCGTGGCGATCGGCTCGGGGGGCATCAAGCCCTGCGTCTCGGCGCACGTCGGCGACCAGTTCGGCCCGTCCAACAAGCACCTGCTCGAACGGGTCTTCGGCTGGTTCTACTTCGCGATCAACTTCGGTTCCTTCTTCTCCACGCTCCTCACTCCCTGGCTGCTGCGGCGGTACGGCCCCGGCTGGGCGTTCGGCGTGCCCGGCATTCTCATGGCGCTGGCCACGCTCGTGTTCTGGCTGGGCAGGCACCGCTTCGTCCACATCCCGCCGCGGGGTCCGCGCTACTTCGCCGAGACACTGGGGCCCGTCGGCCTGACGGCGATCATCAAGCTGGTGCCGCTCTACCTGCTCGTGGCGGTCTTCTGGTCGCTCTACGACCAGACGGGCGGCGCCTGGGTGCAGCAGGCGCAGCAGATGGACCGGCGGTTCCTCGGCATCGAGTGGCTCGAAAGCCAGATCCAGGCGATCAACCCCCTGCTCGTGCTGATCTTCATTCCGCTGTTCAGCCTCGCGATCTACCCGGCGGTGTCGCGGGTGATCCCCTTCACGCCGCTCCGCCGCATCCTCGCCGGGTTTCTGCTGACGACGCTGGCCTTCGCGATCACCGCCCACGCGCAGCGGCTGATCGATGCCGAGGCGACGCGGTTCCGCGACCGCGTGGCACCGCTCGCCGCCGCCGACGGGATCGACCCGTCCGCCACCGAAAAGGCGATCCGCGACGCGGGGCTCAACGCCCTGGCCGACAGCTTCGCCGGCGGCGGCGAGGATCACGGGCCCGCGGCGGGTCCCGACGCCCGCCTCGAGGCGCTGGTCGGAGCCGGCATCGCCGTGCCCCGCAACGGCCCGCCGCTCGCGGCCCGCTGGCCCTCCGTGGGCTGGCAGCTGCTGGCGTACGTCGTCATCACCGCCGCGGAGATCCTCGTGTCGATCACCTGCCTCGAATTCAGCTACACCCAGGCACCGCCCCAGATGAAGTCGCTCGTCATGAGCCTCTCCCTGCTGAGTGTTTCCCTGGGCAATCTCTTCACGGCCCTGGTCAACTCGCTCACGCAGGACGCGGCGGGCCGCAGCCTGCTCGCCGGCGAGAACTACTACTGGTTCTTCACCGGCTGCATGGCGGCCGCCACGCTGCTGTTCCTGCCGGTGCTCCGCTGGTACCGGCCCAGGGAATACATCCAGGGCGAGGCCCCCGCCGACGCGGGAGCGTGACGCACCTGCCGGCCTGGCACCGCCCGCCGCGCACCACGGGGCCATGACGGCGGGTGCGCGGCCCCGACGGGTCCACCCGTGGCCTTTGGCGATGCCGGCGGCTCTGGTAGGGTGGAGTGGTGGTGCCGCGACATCGGGCGGGCTCGTGATGCATTTGTCTTCTCCCAATCCTCGCACGTCCACCGCCGCGAGCCGGCGCCGGTTCCTGGCCGCCACGGCGGCGGCGGCGCTGGCGGTCCGAGCGCGGCCCGCGCCGGCCGCCGGCAAGCCCGCCGACAAGCCGCCCCTGTTCCGCATCTCGCTCGCGGAGTGGTCGTTGCACCGCACCCTCTTCGAGGGAAAGCTCGACAACCTCGACTTCCCCAGGGCCGCGAAGCGGCAGTTCGGCATCGACGCCGTCGAATACGTCAACCAGTTCTTCAAGGACAAGGCGAAGGATGCGATCTACCTCGCAGACCTCGCCAAGCGGGCCTCCGACGAGGGCGTGACGAACCTCCTCGTCATGTGCGACGGCCTGGGCAATCTCGGCGATCCCGACGCGGCGATGCGATCCAAGGCGATCGAGAATCATTTCCCGTGGGTGGAGGCCGCCAAGCGTCTCGGCTGCCACTCGATCCGCGTCAACGCCGCGAGCAAGGGGTCGTTCGAGGAGCAGCAGAAACTCGCCGTCGATGGGCTGTCCCGTCTGGCCGACTACGCCGCGCAGATGCAGATGGGCGTGATCGTGGAGAACCACGGCGGCCTGTCGAGCAACGGCGAATGGCTGGCGGGCGTGATCCGCGCGGTGAACAAGCCGAACTGCGGCACGCTGCCCGACTTCGGCAACTTCCACGACTACGACCGCTACCGCGGCGTCGAGGAACTCCTCCCCTTCGCCAAGGGTGTCAGCGCGAAGAGCCACGAATTCGACGCCGACGGCAACGAGGTCCGCACCGACTACGCCCGGATGATGAAGCTGGTCGTGGATTCGGGATACCGCGGCTGGGTGGGCATCGAGTACGAGGGCAAGACGCTGCCCGAGCCCGAGGGCGTGATGGCGACCAAGGCACTCCTGGAACGCGTGCGGTCGCGGCTGCAAGCCTGACCTGCCGTGGATACGTGTTCCGTACACGTTCCCGCCGGACCGGCCCGTGGACGAGCCCGCGGTTTTTCGCGAGCGTCCACGGTGCGACCGTTGACTCGCCGCGCTCGAGACCGGTAGAACTCCGGCCCCGCCTCTCTCCCGAGACACCCGCATGCCCCGCGACCAGGAAACGCTTCGTGCCCGCCAGGGACGATCTCGCGGGGGCCGGCTGGAGCAGCTCGTCGAGGTGGCACAGACGCACGTCGGCCGTGGCGTGTTCGCCCGGCGGGCGATCCGCGGCGGCGAGATTCTCGGCGAGATCCTCGGAGACATCCTGCCGACCGAGCCGGAGGATCCCCACTACTGCATGGAATTGCCGAGCGGGAAGGTGCTGGAGCCGGCCCCTCCCCTGCGATTCGTGAATCACGGTTGCGATCCCAACTGCGAGCTTTTCTATTGGTTCGACGAGGATGGGAGCCTCCAGGAAGACAGGCTGTGGCTGCAAACGATCCGTCCGATCAGGGCCGGCGAGGAACTCCTGATCGACTACTGCTGGCCCGCGGACGCGGCGATCCCGTGCCGGTGCGGATCGCCCGCGTGCCGTGGCTGGATCGTCGATCCGGAGGAACTCCATCTCCTGCCGCCCACGGGAGCGGATCGGGACGCTGGCGAGTCGTCAGCGGCATCGCAGCCGGGATCCTGACGCTGCTGGCGGCCTTCGGTCTCTCGCGGCTCGAGATCGACGACGATCTGCGGTCGCTGTTGCGCGATGCCGCCGCCGACTTCAGGCTCGTGGACGAGGTGGCCGGACGGTTCGGCGCCCCCGATCGCGAGTGCATCGTGCGGGCCGCGGCCCGCTCGGGAGACCTCTTCGAAGGCCGGGCGCTCGCATCGCTCCGCGCGGTCGCGGAGCGGCTCGAACGCATCGACGGAGTCGAACGGGTGCGATCGATGTTCGACGTCCGCCGCCAGGGCGTCGCCGGGGCGATCCTTCCCGTCATCCCCCGGGTCGAGGGCGACCTCGACGAGGAGGAGCGGGCGGCCGCCCGCGACCGTGCGATCGCGCACCCCCTGGTCGCCGGCCACATGCTCGCCGCCGACGCGAAGTCGGCGATCCTCCTCGTGCGGCTCCAGGCCGACGCCGACAGGCCGCCTCGGCTGACGGGGGTCGTGGCGGGCATCGACGCGGTGCTGTCCGAAGGCCAGTCCGGCGCGTCCCCCCTGACGCTCGAAATGACCGGCCTGCCCGCCCTCCGCGACCAGGCCGCGCGGGCGCTGCGTCGCGACATGCTGCTGTTCAATTCGATCGGCCTGTGCCTCGCCGTCGCGCTCTCCGCCTGGGTGGCCCGGAGCCTGCGTTCCACGCTGGTCGCCTGCGTGCCCCCGGCCATCGGCGCGGTCTGGGCGATGGGCATCATCGGCCTGTTCGGCGTGCCGGTGAACATCCTCACGAGCGTCGTGCCCTCCCTCGCCCTGGTCGTGGGCACGTGCGATTCGATCCACTTCATCGAGGACATGCGGCGCAGCGCCCGTCGCGGAGCTTCGGCCAGCGACGCATCCACCGACGCGATCCGCCGGGTCGGCGCGGCCTGCGGCCTGACGAGCCTCGTCACCGCGATCGGCTTCGCGTCGCTGGCGGCCGCCCGGATCGACGCGGTTCGCACGTTCGGCATCGCGGCCGCCGCCGGGGCGGTCGCCAGCTTTCTGGCCGTGACGATCCTCACCCCCTTGCTCGCCTCGTCCCCCGCCTTCAGCGGTGCGCGGCTGGGCCGGTCGTCGCGTCGGATCGGCCGCCTGGCGAACCGGCTCGCCGCGTTCTCGGTCGCACACGCGCGGCCGCTCGCCATCGCGGGCTGCGTGGTGACGCTCCTGCTGGCGGTGGCCGGCGCCGGCCTCGACGCCGACAACCGTGTGGTCGACGCGCTGCCGCACGGGGCCTCGGCCTCGCGGGCGCTGGCCCACGTCGACGCCGACTTCGGCGGGGCGATGGGCGTCGACGTGGTGGTGCGGTGGCCGGAGGGCCACGGCTGGCTCGACGACGCGGTGCTCGAGTCGCTGGCCGATGTGCACTCCGTGCTCGAGCGGGCCGGTGGCCTGCGGCGGGCGATCTCGCTGGGCGGTGTGGCGGGCACGCTGCCCCCCCGCGCCCGGCGGAGGCTCGATCCGGCCGACTTCTCCGACCTCGTCGACCCGCCCTCGAGAACGGCGATCGTGCGGGCCCGGGTGGGCGACCTCGGCTCTCGGGAACTCGACCGCGTCTACGGGAGGATCGAGGCCGGACTGGACGGGCTCGCGCAGGGGCGGCCCGGCTGGACGTTCGAACTGGCGGGGATGTCGGTCGTATCCGCCCGCAACATCCGCCAACTGATCCGGGACCTCGGCGGCAGCCTGCTGCTGGAAGTGGCGGTCATCGCGGGCATCCTGGCGGTCGCCTTCCGCTCGCCGCTGGCCGGCATAGTGAGCCTCGTGCCCAACGTCTTCCCCCTCGCCGTCATCGCCGCGATCTTGGTCGCCACGGGCCGCGCGCTCGACCCTGCCACGGTCATCGTCTTCAACGTCTGCCTCGGGCTGGCGGTCGACGACACCGTCCACCTGCTCGCCGCCGTGCAGCGGCACCGACGCGAGGGCGTGTCGATCGCCGGCTGCGTCCGCCGTGCCGTGGCGGAGACGGGCAACGCGGTGGTGCTCGGCGGCGTCGTGCTGGCGCTGGGCTTCGCCGTGGTGACGCTCAGTTCCGTGCCCTCGCTGGCCCGCTTCGGAATGCTCGCCTGTGCCGCGGTGGCCGCCGCGACGCTGGCGGAACTGGTCTTTCTGCCGGCCCTGCTCGTGGCGACGGAGGCGCTCGTGCGGCGGCGGCCGGCGCTGCTGGCCGACGGCATCTTCGGCACGGCTCCGCTGCCCTGGCCCGCGGCCGATCACGCCGGCGGCGCGGCCGGAAAGCTCGCGGGCTGACGCGGTCCGTCAGGCCGGCGGCACGTGCGCGGTGGCCGCCATGACCTCGGCCACGGCCTCGACCGCCGCCACGATCTGCTCCTCGCCGTGCTCGGCGGTGATGAAGAACCGCACCCGCGCGGCGGTCTCCCGCACCGCCGGATAGAGGATCGGGCGGGCGTTGATCCCTCGCTCCAGCAGCATCTGCGAGACGAGGATCGCCCGCGTCGAACTCCCGACGATCACCGGGATGACGGGCGTGTCGCCACTGGAGCCCGTGTCGAGGTCGCAGTCGGCGGCCAGTTTGAGGAACAGCTCCGACCGTTCCCGCAGCCGAGTGACCCGCCAGGGCTCGCGGCCGATGACCCGCAGGCCCTCGAGCGCGGCAGCCGCGTTCGGCGGCGAGCACGCCGTCGAGAAGACGAAGGCGGGAGTCGTGAAGCCGAGGTAGCGGACCAGCCGCTCACCGCCGGCGAGGTAGCCACCGCCCGCGCCGAGCGCCTTGCTGATCGTCCCCATCCAGAGGTCGCCCTCGGCCGGGTCGACGCCGAAGAAGTCGCAGATGCCCCGACCGCCCGGCCCCATGGTGCCCAGCGAGTGGGCCTCGTCGACGTAGAGCAGCGCGTCGTGCCGCTTCTTCACCTCGATGAATCGGGGCAGGTCGGGATAGTCGCCGTCCATGCTGTAAACGCCCTCGATCGCCACGACGACACGGCGATACTGCGAGCGCAGGTCGCGGAGCAGACCGTCGAGCTGCTCGTGGTCGTTGTGCCGAAAGGACCGCCTGCCCGCCTTGGAGGCGTTCGCCCCCTGCATGATGCTGTTGTGCGCCAGCTCGTCGTAGAGGATGAGGTCGCCGGCGCCGAAGAGGTGATTGAACACCGAGGCGTTCGTGCCGTAGCCGCACGGAAACACGACCGCCCGCTCGGCACCGAGGAACGACGCCAGTTCCGCGTCGAGCTCGTCGAGGATGGTGTTGTTGCCCCCGACCATCCTGCTGGCGGAGGCACTGCAGCCGAAGCGGTCGATCGCTTCCTTCGCGGCTCTGCGCACGTCTGGATGGCCGGCGAGGCCGAGGTAGTCGAAGCTGGTGAAGCTGACCACCTCGCGACCGCCGAGCCTGGCCGTGCGGCCACGCACCGCCTCGTTGGCATGGAGGAACGGATTGTCGAGGCCTGCGGCCTCGAGATCTGCGAGCCTCTTCTCCAGGGCATCGCACTCCGGAAAGGCGGCCGTGGCACCGGCCGACTTCACCGCAGCCGTCCCATCGGCCATCTCCACGCCGGGCATGGGGGCCGCGGGAGTCCGCCGCGGCGTCGTCCGCCTGTCCCCGCTGCCGGACGCGGCGCGATCGGTCACGGAATGCCCCACCCTGTCGGCCGCGTCGAACATGTGCAGGGCGACGCTCTCGACGAGGTCGCCGCAGGTGCGGATGCCGCCGAGCCATTCGTCACGAAACCGCATCTGGTAGCGGCCCTCGATGCGGGCGATCACGTCGAGAAACAGGCTCCCGTCGATGCCATGAACCGCCAGCGACGACCCGAGCCCCAGGGCTTCGCCCGTCGGTGCGACGCGAGCCAACTCCTCGAGCACGACGGCGGCGATCGCCGTCCGGGCGTGGGCACCGGGGCGGGCGCGTTCGACCGCGACCCCGTGGGCGATCGTGGCGACGCCAGCCAGGCCTGCATCCGCTTCCATCGAACTCTCCCCTCCGTGCGAGCGTTCGTGGTCCCGGAACGTCGCGGCTGCTGTTCACCGCGCGTCTCTTCCGCACGCGGCGCCGGAGGTCTCCGGAAGCTCCCAGTATACCGGTCCCACTGCGCGACGCGAGCCACGCCGCGACCTTGCGGCCTGCGCAGGGCATGCCGACGGGACGCTGGCCGTCACTGGCGGCACCCGGTCGCCCTGTCCGCGCCGCGCACCCGTGCGCTCGCCGTCTCGTGGAAAAAGGCATCCGGGCCCCATCCGTTCGCATGGCGACCGACACAACGCAACAGATGGTCCACGAAGTCGACCGCACGAAACACCGAGGGCTTCCCGGGTCGACTGCCGCCGCATCCAGCGGCGGTCGACTGGATCCACGGGCCGCTAGCCCGCGAGCAGCTTTCGCAGCACGAACGGCAGGATGCCGCCCGACGTGAACTGGTCGAGTTCGACCGGCGTGTCGATCCGCACCATGCAGGGAATCTCGCGGACCGTCCCGTCGGGCCGGGTCGTCTGCACCACGACGCTGCCGCGGGGCACGAGCCGCTCGAAGGGGATGTCGAACGTCTCTTCGCCGGTGAGCCCGAGCTGCTGCCACGGCTCCGGCAGCACCAGCGGCAGCACGCCCATGCCGACCAGATTCGACCGGTGGATCCGCTCGAAGCTCGTGGCGAGGACGGCCCGCACGCCCAGGAGCATCGTGCCCTTGGCGGCCCAGTCCCGCGAACTGCCGGTGCCGTACTCGGCGCCCGCCAGGACCACCAGCGGCGTCCGGGCGGCCTTGTATTTCACCGCCGCGTCGTAGACCGGCATCACCTCGGCGCCGGGCAGGAGCCGCGTCACGCCCCCCTCCGTGCCCGGCACGAGCAGGTTGCGGATGCGGATGTTGGCGAACGTGCCCCGGGTCATCACCCGGTCGTTGCCACGGCGGGCGCCGTAGCTGTTGAAATCCGCCGGCGGCACGCCGTGCTCGATCAGGTAGTGGCCCGCCGGGCTCGCCTTGGCGATGCTGCCCGCCGGCGAGATGTGGTCGGTGGTCACGCTGTCGCCCAGCGCCAGAAGCACCCGGGCGCCGCGGACGCTCTGCGGGGGCGACGGCTCCCTGGTCAGGTCGGCCAGGAACGGCGGCTCCTGGATGTAGGTGCTGGCGGCGTCCCAGTCGTAGAGCTCGCCCGTCGAGGTCGGAACGGCGTTCCACCGCTCGTTCGACTTCCAGACGTTGCCGTACCTGGCCTGGAACTGCCCCGGCAGCACGCTCGCCTCGACGGTCTTTCGCACCTCTTCCGCCGTGGGCCAGATGTCCTTCAGGAAGACCGGCCCGCCGTCCTTGCCCGTGCCGAGCGGCTCGCTGTCGAGGTCGATGTCGGTGGTGCCGGCCAGCGCGTAGGCCACGACCAGCGGCGGGCTGGCCAGCCAGTTGGCCTTCACGAGCGGATTCACGCGGCCCTCGAAGTTGCGGTTGCCGGAGAGCACGGCGGCGGCCACGAGATCCCCCTCCGTCACCGCCTTCGCCACGGCGTCGGGCAGCGGCCCGGAGTTGCCGATGCAGGTCGTGCAGCCGTAGCCGACCGTGTCGAACCCGAGTGCGTCGAGATCCTTGTCGAGCCCCGACTTCTCCAGGTAGTCGGTGACGACGCGGGATCCGGGGGCGAGGCTCGTCTTCACCCACGGCTTCGTGGAGAGGCCCTTGGCGACCGCCTTCCGGGCCACGAGGCCCGCCGCGACCATCACGCTCGGGTTGCTGGTGTTGGTGCAGCTGGTGATGGCGGCGATCACCACGGCCCCGTGGTGGATGGTGGACGAGTGGCCGTCGTCGCGGACGGTGCCGCTCCGCGTCAGCGCCGGCCCCTCGAGGGCAAAACCCCGCTTCGCCGTGGGGGCGGTGAGCGACTCGACGAACGTCTGCTTCACGGACTGCAGCGGGACCCGGTCCTGCGGCCGCTTGGGCCCGGCGAGGCACGGCACGATGCTGCCGAGGTCGAGCGCCAGCCGCTTCGTGAACTGCGGCACCGGAGCGGCCGCGGTGCGAAAGAGCCCCTGCTCCTTCATGTACCGCTCGACCAGCGTCACCTGCTCGGCCGGCCGGCCGGTGAGCCGGAGGTAGGCGAGCGTCTCGTCGTCGATCGGGAAGAAGCCCATCGTGGCGCCATACTCGGGCGCCATGTTGGCGATCGTGGCCCGGTCGGCCAGCGACATGCCGTCGAGCCCGCTGCCGAAAAACTCCACGAACTTCCCGACGACCCCTTCCTTCCGCAGGATCTCGGTGACGGTGAGCACGAGGTCGGTGGCGGTGGCACCGGGCGGCAGCCGGCCGGTGAGTTCGAAGCCGACCACTTCCGGCAGCAGGAGCGACAGCGCCTGCCCGAGCATGACTGCCTCGGCCTCGATGCCCCCCACGCCCCAGCCCACCACGCCGAGGCCGTTGATCATCGTGGTGTGGCTGTCGGTGCCGACCAGCGTGTCGGGCACCGCCACCTTGAGGCCGCCCTTCTCCGCGACCGGATCGTCCCGCAGGAACACGCAGCCGGCAAGGTACTCCAGGTTCACCTGGTGGACGATCCCGATGGCCGGCGGCACCACGCGGAAGTTCTGGAACGCCTGCTGCCCCCAGCGCAGGAACGCGTACCGCTCTGCATTCCGCTCGAACTCGACGTCCACGTTCTTCGCCAGCGAGTCGGCGGCGCCGAAGTAGTCGACCTGCACGGAATGGTCGATGACGAGGTCGACGGGCACGAGCGGATTGATCTTCCGCGGATCCCCTCCGAGCCGCTGCATCGCGGCCCGCATCGCGGCCAGGTCCACCACGCACGGCACGCCCGTGAAGTCCTGCAGCACCACGCGGGCGGGCTTGAACGGAATCTCCGTTTCGGCGGGCTTGGCGGCGTTCCAGGTGGCGAGGCTGCGGACATCTGCCTCCGTGACCTCGTAGTTGTCGCAGGTCCGCAGCAGCGCCTCGAGCACGGTGCGGATCGAGTACGGCAACCGCGACGTATCGGTCACGCCGGCGTCGTCAAGGGCCCGCAGACGGTAGAGCGTGGCCTTTCCGGAGCCGGTCTCGAACGTGCCACGGGCTGAAAAGGGATCGACGGGGGTGGCTGCCATGGCTGGAACTCTGGGGGGCTTGAGTGGGGGGGGCTCGAGTCTGGGGCGGCTGAGTGCGAGGGATCGGATGCGAGCGGATCGCCGCACGCCGGCGTAGCGTACCGAACTCGCGATCTCGTGGAGAAGGCTCTGCCGCGACGGCCCGGAAAAACCGGAAAAGGTGAAAAACCCGGCAGCAAGGGGGCCTCCGGGAAAATCCCGCAGCCGGATTCGACACGCCCGGAAACATCGTGTATGGTTCAGGAGTCGGAGCGGGGCAGACCCGTTCCCCACAAAACACCAACCGATCTCTTCAGCGGCTGTTCCCCCCCCCAAAGACCCACACATCGAGAGCCGCTCCCGGACCCGTGGTTCCCCAACCACGGGTCCTTTTCTTTTGCCACGTTCTTTTGCCACGTTCTTTTCCCAAGTGTCCGGGTGCGGACCGCTGCCCCGGGCGTCGTATCGGGTCAACTCGTTTGCCGCCGGGCCTGCCTGCTCCTAGCGTTGCTCGTCCGGCACGCGGTCGCAGCGTCCGGTGATTCGCGTGCGACGTCGTCATGGAGGGCGACATGAGCCACCCCAACTGGAATGCGCTGATCTACACGCTGGTCCTCGTCCGGCTCGGGCAGGAACTGGGCACCGACTCACGCCTCGCCCGTGCCGTCCACGACCTGTTCGACGCGGTGATGACGATCCTGCGTTGAGGAACCGGTGAGGAACGTGGTCCGGTGGGGAACGTGGTCCGGGCCCGCCCCTGTACGGGCCGGCAGTTTCCAGCCACCTCGGCGGGACCTCCCGGCGAGGATCAGAGTCGCCCGGCAGCCCCCACACGGCGGCACACGTTCGGCGGCCCCTGCACGGCGGCACACACGCAGCGGCACACGTACGCCCCCCTCCCATTGAGGGAACCGCCGTGTTTTTTGCTGCTTTTCAAAATCCGGCGAACTACAATGCGGCCGCCGATCGCGCGTCGAGGCCGGCAACGGACCCGCAACGACCCGCGGCCCGTGCCCTGCGGTGAGTCAGCCCCAAGACCGGCGTTCCCCACGCCGAACAGTGGAATTGGATTCAGCACGCATGTCCGCACCGCAAAGCTTTCGAAAGGGTGAGGCGGGGCTGCAGGGCTCCGAGCCGCGGAATCGGGTCGCGGCGTTCGTCGACGCCGGTGCGACTCTCGGCAATGACGTTGAAGCCGCCCTGCGAATGGGCGAGGAGACGACGTCGGCGTCCGCAGCGGTGGCGTCGTCGGCCGCCGGCGTCGCCATCACGGTGGTGATGCCGACCGTTTCGTGGACGGGCACGTTCGCCGCATGCGGCCGCCGGATTCTCGGCCTGCTCGATGAAACCGCCATGCCCGCGGAATTCATCGTCGTGTTCGACGGCCCCGCACCGCGCACCCCGATGTGGCTCGAACGGCCCGATGTCAGGGTGCTGTCGACGGGCACGCGTTCCGGCCCCGCCCGTGCCCGGAACCTCGCGGCCGCAGCAGCCCGCGGACGAATCCTGTTTTTCGTCGATGCCGACGTGGAACTGGATTCCCATGCGCTCGATCACGTGGTGACGGCCTTCGGTGCCGATCCGGATCTGGTCGGCATCTTCGGCGCCTACGACGACGAACCTGCCGCCGAGGGCGTTGTCAGCCGGTTCCGCAACCTCCTCCACCACCACACGCACATCGTTCACGCCGGCCGGGCCGACACGTTCTGGTCGGGATGCGGCGCCCTGCGGGCGGCCGAATTCCACGACATCGGGGGCTTCGACGAGAGCTACTCGCTCCCCAGCGTCGAGGACATCGAACTGGGCATGCGCATCACCGCCCAGAGCGGCCGGATCCTCCTCGACCCCGGCCTGCGGTGCAAGCATCTCAAGCAGTGGACATTCCCCTCCATGCTCGTCGCCGACGTCTTCTACCGGGCGAAGCCATGGACGCATCTCATCATCGAGACGCAGCACCTCCCGGCGACCCTGAACATCGACTGGAAGGGGCGGGCGGGCGGCCTCATGTCGCTGATCATGGTGCTGAGCGTGATCTGCATTCCCTTCCAGCCGAGGGCCGTCTGGGTGACGCTCGCGGCCGCGGCCCTGCTCGTCTGCATGAATCTCGGGTTCTACCGGCTCTGCCTGCGGAAGGGGGGCATCCGCTTCGCGGCGGCGTCGATCGCCCTGCACTGCCTCTACTTTCTCTACTCCAGCCTCACCTTCGCCGTGGTGATGATCCAGGACGCGTTCCGCGAATCCGATCGTCGGTCAACCGCATGCCACTCCACCCCCTCGACGCCCCTGCCGGCGGAGCCCGACACGGCGAGCAGTTCGCTGGTTCCCCGGCCAACCCGCTGATCGGGCGGGGCACGCGGCTCGTCGCAGCGTTCGCGGTCGCGTTGACGCTGCTCGCGGCCGCGGTGCTCGCCAGGGGTGCGTGGACCGCGTGGTCCCAGCACAACGACGGCGACATGCTGCAGCGGGCACGGGAGTACGACTGCTTCAGGCGGGGCATCTATCCCAATCGGGCGATCGAGGGCCCGGCGACGCCCGCGGGCACGCCCTACAGCGTCTACCCGCCGTACGCCCTGCCGATGTTCGCCCTGTTCTTCGAGCCGGGGGGCTGGCTGCAGGGCAGGATCGTCGTGCAGGGTCTGTCGCTGGCGGCGCTCGTCGTGATGGGACGGTTCGGCTGGAGCACGATGCGGCGCCACGGGGGCGGCGCGGCCTGGGCCGCGGTCGGCGGCGTCGCCGCCGGCGCCATCGGGGGCAACTGTTCGGCGCTCGCCAGGGGACAGTTTTCCATCATCTGCGTCGGCCTGATCGTCGCACAGATCGTGCTCCTCGAGCGCGGCCGGGTGGCCGCGGCCGGGCTCTGCTGGTCTCTCGCCATGCTGAAGCCGCAGATCGCCCTGCCGTTCGCGCTGCTGTTTCTCGTCGGTCGGCAGTGGCGGGGGCTGCTCGTCGGAGCGGCCGTCCTCGGCTGCCTCAGTCTGTTCTCCTGCTGGTGGACCGACGTGTCGCCGCTGACGGTCGCACGCCACTGGCTCTTCGACATGCCCCTGCAGTTCACCGAGTCGGCCAACAGCGTCGGCCCGGCGACGATCTCCAAGTGGCTCGGAATCAGCCCCCGATCGGGCCAGGCCCTGGCGCTCGGAACGCTCGTGCTGGCGCTCGTCGCGATCGCCGTGCTCGCGGCGATCGGACGCGACCGGGCCGCTTCCTGGCTCGCCCGTCGCCAGCCGGACGACGCGGGGCCGGCGGCGGCCGGCGACATGCTGCCCGTCGCCGCGATCTGCGGCCTGCTCGGCGAACTTTTCATGTACCACTTCCACTACGACAACGTCATGCTCTTTCCGGCGGTCCTCGGCATGCTCGCAATGGCGTCCGCGGCGCCGTCGTGGCACACCATCGGCGCGGCCTCGGTGCTGGGATCGACGGTGTGGCTGCCGCAGTCCGTGTTCGACGCGTGGCCCGCGCTGGCGCTCCTGCGGGCGGCCGTGTGGGCGGTCTCGTGCGCTGTCCTCGTCGTGATCGTCACGCGGCGGCACCCATGGGCCGCGGCCTGACCGCCGCTTACGGGCCGCCGACCGCCGGGTCTGGCGGGCACGCGAGCCCGGTCTCGTGCAGGTGCTGCACCAGGATCCGCTCCAGTTCGGCGATCGCCGCCGGGTGATGGTGCACGCGGACATGCTTGGCGGGCACGTAGACCTCGCTGACCACGCCGGGCAGCCGCGCGCTCGACACGGGCACGATGCAGTCGCCGTCGCCGCAGACGAGCGACTTGTGCGCGTTGCCGATGATGCTGTGCGTGGTGACCCAGCAGGGGACCCGCAGCCCGAGCAGTGCGTTGAGGATCGTCGAATCAGGCTCCAGGACGTCGACGGTCGTCGGCAATCGTCGCTCGTACTGCTCCCGAAACACACCGGAATTGGCCTGCACGATCTCCTGATGGATCGCGATCGACTCGGGGGGCTGCCGCACCGTGAGCGACGCCGCCCGCCCGACGCCCAGCGACGCGAGGACCGAGCCGCGATGCGGCGTGGCGATGAACACGACCCGCTTCACGAACGGCTGCGGGTGGAAGAAGTACCCCGGGGCCACCTGCCGGCGGATCTCGGGCCGCATGGCGACCTGCTCGAACGGCCGGCAACAGATGGCGTCCCAGAAGGCGTTGCCCGGCTCCACGACCTGGAGCTTGGCGTGCAGGCCGCCCATGCTGTGGCCGACCAGCACGAGTGACCGCAGCGCCGGATCGGCGCCGGCCGGGTCGAGCCGCCGCACGGCGTCGGCGAGTTCGCGACGCAGGACGGCGGCCGATTGCAGGAACGACGCCCCCGTGGGGTAGTGGTAGAGCCAGATCTCGAACCGCCGGTGGAAGGTCGGCCAGGCCCGCAGCTCGTTGAGCATGTCGAACCAGGTGCCCTCGTCGCTGGCCAGGCCGTGGATGAAGACGACCGGGATCCTGCCGCGCTGATGCGGCTCGAGGAACTCGAGCCTCGGCTCCGTCTCGCCGCCGCCGAAGGGCTGCACGAATCCCTGGATCGCCCCCGCCTTCGGCATGCATTGCAGCATGTCCAGCATCGGAGAGGTGAGGTCGGCGGCGAGCATCGGTTTCGCGCAGCCGATGGTGACGGCCGCGATCTCGATCGGGTTGGCCAGGTCGAGGATCGCGGGAGCGTGATCGCGGGCCAGCGGTCCGGTGAATTTCTGCAGCCTGTTCTCGTCGCCGGGCATCGTGAAGCGGAGCACCGCCGTCGCGGCGACCGACTGCCGCGGCGGCGCGAACTCCCGGGCCACGCCCCCCTCCGGCCCCACCGCCAGCCGCACGGAGACCGGCAGCCCGAACCCGCCGCGGACGTGCCGCCGCGAAATCCGACCGTCTCCCGGCCGGCAGGCCGCTTCGATCGACTCGATGCCGTGCTCACCGACCGACAGCCCGCGCACCTCGATCGGCACGCAGACGGGCTTCCACTTCGGCCCCACCCACAATCCGCGGCCGTCGAGCCGCCCGTGGCGACAGGCCGATTCGAGCAGGCCCTGCAGCGCATCGGCGTAGACGCCCGAGGCCTCGCAGAGGATCTCGTACGACCCCGGGCAGGTCCAGACGGCGTTCCAGGCCTCCTCGCAGGCGGCGTAATAGCCGTCCACGGCATGGACGTCGCACTTCGAATCCAGGTCGGCCGACGTCGCCACCAGGTCGCGGGCCCGCCGCAGGTGCCCCTGGGCGACCTGCTCGGGCGGGACGTCGGGCTGGAGTCCGGGGCGGGGCGAGGCGAACGCCCATCCGCCGGCGGCGACCGACAGCCCGAGAACGACGATCATGACGGCGCGGCGTGACACGCTGCACAATATCGACGGTCCGGGCGGCCTCGCACGGCGCCGTCCGCCCGGGCCGCAGACTTGCCGCAGAACACCCCGGCCCGCTTCCCCAGTCTCGCCCGGTTTCCCTGCCTGCGATGAACCTGCCTGATCCGAGGTGAGCCCATCTCTCGCGGCGGCGAAACCGCAGGCCTCCGCCTTCGGCGCGGCTCCGCGTGCGCGATGGGCACGGGTATCGGGCGGAAATCGCCGGAGGATCGACCACGCCGCCAGCCCGCCGGCGCGGTGCCGCCGGCTCGGACGGCCCGTGTCAGGACCGGTTGACGGCGTGCTCCTCGGCGACGAGCTCGAGGTCGGCGCTGAGGTACTTGACCGTGGCGGATGGGGCGAGGTTGAAGTACACGCGGCCGTCGGTGTGCCAGCGGGTGCCGTCGAAGAGAAACTCGGCCGTGGCGGCCCGCACGTTGGAGACCGCCTCGACCTCCTCCATGCCGCCTCCTTCCACCGCCTCGAAGCGGACCTCGACCGCCACGAGCGCCTTCAACGTGCGGCTCCGCCTGTCGCGGGCATAGACGACGTCGTCGTCGAACGACACGTCCGTCCATCGCAGCCCCCGCGGCTTGCCGCCCGCCGCGGCGCGGTCGATGAACTTCGCCTCGAGCTGCTCCCGCTGGCGGTGGAAGTCCCGCTGGGCCCGGGCGAGCTTCTCGGAACGCCGCGACGCCCGGATCGGCCGCAGCAGAAACGCGGCCGCCATCCCACCGATGAGCCCGGCCGCCAAAACCCCGATGACGGCAGACACGACATCCATCCGACAAGTTCCCGAAGAGGCTGGGGACGAACGTGATCCAATCCGCGGTCGGGAACCCGAGACGCACCGGTCGTCCGACGCGGGGCTTTCCGCGAGCGATCCCTCGAGCCCGCGACGAGAGTCGGGCCGCTGCCGCCGACCACGCCTGCCCGCGTTCATCCGCCGTGCAGCCCGATCGCCGCCACCGCAGTGTACGCCCCGTCGCCGACAGGTCAAAATCGCGGGCCCTTTCGTCGTGCCCGGCACGAAGACGACGACGCTCGGGGCCGGCCCCAGCCCGGCGACGGCCCCCAGCCCGCGGCCATCCCCGGGCGGCCGGTGGTCGCGCCGGCCCATCCCCACTCCACGTTCACTCCTCGCGTTTCCTGGAAAGGCCGCCATGGCATCGTCACGTCCGCGCCCGCGCCGTCCCGCCGGTTCCTCGCCACCGGCCGCGAACCGCCGCCGCCGCGTGGCCCGGCCGCTCGGCGCCCACCAATCGATCGCCGGCGGTCTCGACCGGGCGGTCGCACGCGCGGTGGAGACCGGCTGCCAGTGCCTGCAGATCTTCACGCGCAACATCAACCGCTGGGACGTCTCCCCGATCGACCCGGCCGCGGCTGCGGCGTTCCGCCAGGCCGTCGCGGCGGCCGGGCTCTCGCCCGTCGTGGCGCACGACTCCTACCTGATCAACCCGGCGTCCGCCGACCGCACGCTGCGGACGAAGTCGATCGCGGGGCTCGTGATCGAGATCGAGCGGGCGGATCAGCTCGCCATCCCGTGGGTCGTGGCCCATCCCGGCGCCGCCGGGGACCAGCCGCGCGACGTGGCGGTGACGCGGGCCGCCGAGGGGATCGCGGAGGCGCTCGACCGCACCCGTGGCAGCGGCACGGGCATTCTCATCGAGACGACCGCCGGCCAGGGATCGTGCCTCGGCGACACCTTCGAGGAGATCGCCGCCATGCTCGCCGTCATCGACGGCATTCACGGCCTGACCGCGCGGGCCGCCGTGTGCCTCGACACGTGCCACGTGTTCGCCGCCGGCTATCCGCTGGCGCCTCGGGCGGAACTCGACCGGACGATCGCCGCCTTCGACGCGACCATCGGGCTCGACCGGCTCGAGGTCATCCACGCCAACGACTCGAAGCGCGAACGCGGCTCGAGAGTCGACCGCCACGAGGCCATCGGCAAGGGCAAGATCGGGGCGGAGGCCTTCGCGCTGATCATGAATCATCCGCGGCTCGCCGCCGTTCCCCTGATTCTCGAAACGCCGAAGGAGGGGCCGGACGGCACGGTCTGCCCCGCGATGGACCGCGGCAACCTCGCGACGCTGCGCGGGTTCCTGCGGTAGCTGTCCGCGGACGGCCGCATCCGCGCCCTGCCGGGCGTTGCGGGCTACCCGTCGCGGGCCTCACGACTCCGGCGGGATCGACCGGCCGTGAGGATCGCTCGCCTCCCGCCCCATCTCGTCCTCGATCCGCCGGCGGACGTCGGCACCGAGGTGATGCTCGATCCATTCGGCGGGGGGATGGAGATGGTCGAGCGGCAGGTGGGCATGCCTGCCGAGCCACGCCTCCCAGAGGCGATGCGACCGCACGACGGTGGTGGCCCGCGACCGCCCGGAGGGCGAGAGCAGCCACCCCCGCGGCCCGCGCACCACCTGCCCGGTCGCCGCCAGCCACGCCAGCGCGAGATCGCCCGCGAGGCCGCGGACCGACGGTGCCGGGGCCGGCCCGTCGCCGCCCGCAGCCTCCTCCGCCCGCCAGCAGGCGGCCAGTTCGTCCTCGCACCGCACACGCCACCCGAACCAACAATTGTTGGCGAGCCTGGCGACCAGGCCGCGATCGGGGGCCACCAGCAGGCAGAGGACATACTCCGCCCCGAGCACCACCGCGATCATGCCGGCAGCGTTCGTGTTCAAGCGCCAGGCGAGCAGATACCCGAGCGCCGCCGCGACGCTCCCCAGACCGACCGCGATGGCGGCCATGCGGTGCAACCGGTGGGTCAGCAGTTCGGCCGACGCCGCCGGCACGACGAGCATCGCGACCACCAGGATCGCGCCCACCGCCTCGAATCCGGCGACCGTGACGAGCGCCGTCGCCGCCAGGAGCCCCCGCGTCACCGCCGCGACGGGCACGCCCGCGGCCCGCGCCGCCTGCGGGTCGAAGGCGGTGAAGACCTGCAGGGGCCAGGTGAGGCCCGCGGCCACAAGGACGGCGGCGAGGACGGCCGTGGCCGTGACGAACGCCCGCGGCACCTCGAGGCCGCCGATCGGCACCGTGTCGAACGGCACCCATTCGAGGACGCCGTAGAGCACGCAGCCGGGGTCGAGGTCGGCCCGGGACGCCGCCGCGGTCGCCAGGACGACCCCCAGCGCGAACAGCGTCGTGAACGCGACGCCGATCCCGGCATCCTCGGCGAGACCGCCCCGCGTGCGGAACAGGTCGGTGAGCCAGACGGTGACCAGCGCCGCGGCCACCGCGCCGACGAGCACGAGCGGTCCGCCGGGCCGCCCGCCGGCGAGCACGGCCAGCACGATGCCGGGCAGCACGGCATGGCTGATCGCGTCCCCCATCAGGCTCATCCGCCGCACGACGAGGAGCGTGCCCACCAGGCCGCATCCGGCCGCCACGACCGCGGCGGTGGCGATCGCCCAGACGTGCATGCCGTCGCCGGGCAGGCCCGCCAGCGGGTCGAACATCCAACCCGCGAGTGGATCGAGCATGTGCATCGCGCCGTCGCCCTCAGGCTTCGCCCGCCGCGCGCCGCGCCGCATCAGCGGCGCCGACGGCGGCAGGATCGGGAAGGTCGATCGTGATGAGCGCCCTGGCGTCGAGCGGAGACGACTCCATGAGATCGCTCCAGGCCCGCATCCTGCGGTCCCGCTCCGCCGCGGCCTCCATTCCTGCGGTCGTCAGCCGCCAGCGGTCGGTGCCACCATGCCCGCCCTCCGCCGCGGGGCCGCCGGCCGGCTCGATCAGCGACTGCCGCACGAGGAGCCCCCAGGCGGCGTCGAACAGCCGCCGGCCGCCGCCTCCCAGGCCGCCCACCCGCTCGACGATGCCCCGCCGCGAGAAGTCCGCGGCAGCGGCCGCCGCCGCGGACAGGATCCTGCCCCGCGCCCACGCCTGCTCGACGGCCCGCTGCCGGCGCAGACGGGACCACCAGCCCCGCCCCGGGGCCGCGAGGAACGACGCCAGGAAGATGGCGGCGGCGGCGAGCACGATCAGCGGGCCCGTCGCCAGCCGCGGCACGACGGCGCTGACGGCGACGCCCGCGAGCGCGGCGACCACCCCGAAGCAGCCCGCGAGGATGAGCATCGTGCCCACGCGGTCGGTCCACTGGCGGGCGGCCACCGGCGGGATCACCACCAGCGCCGTGACGAGCACCGCGCCGGCGGCCGGCAGCCCCACCACGACCATGACCGCGATGAGCGTGACGAGCACGTAGTCGATCAGCGTCACCGGCCAGCCGGTCGCCGCCGCGAACGCCGCGTCGAACGCGACCAGCGTCGCCTCCTTGACCGCGACCAGGACGATCGCCACCGCGACGGCCGACACCGCCGCCAACAGCGTCGCATCGCGGGCCGTCAGCGCGGCGGTGTGTCCCAGCAGGAACTGCTCCAGCCCCGCGCCGCCCGGGATGCCCCGCGCCGTGATGCCGGAGACCAGCGCGATGCCCAACCCGAAGGAGACACCGAGCACGATCGCCGTCGCGGCGTCCTCGCGGGTCCGCGTCCACCGGCGGAGCAGCACGAGCCCGCCCAGCGCGACGACCGCCGAGCAGAGCCCGCCGGCGAGGAGCACCGGCAGGTCGCGCCGACCGGTGACGAGGAACGCCAGCGCCACGCCGGCCAGGGTCGCATGGGCCGCCGCATCCCCCACCAGCGCCCGCTTCCGCAGCACGCCGAGACTGCCCACGACTCCGGCGGCGAAGCCGACGGCCGCCACGCCCGCGGCCACGACCAGCGTGTTGTACGGAAGCCCCGGCAGCCAGATCACGGCGTCCGCTCCCTCCGGGCCACGGCCCTCCCCAGTTCGTCGAGCACGTCGAGGCGGCCCGCGTAGGTCCGCTGCAGGTTCGCCGGCGTGAGCACGTCGGCCGTCGGGCCCGACGCCACGAGCCGCATGTCGATCAGCGCCACCCGCTCGAACCACTCCGCCGCGGTCCGCAGGTCGTGGTGGACGACGACGACCAGCCGCCCCTCTCCGCGAAGCTCCGCGAGCACGCGAAAGATCCGCTCCTGCGACCCCGCGTCGACGCCGGCCATCGGCTCGTCGAGCACGTAGACGTCGGCCTGCTGCGCCAGCGCCCGCGCCAGGAACACCCGCTGCTGCTGGCCGCCCGACAGGGCGCCGATCTGGCGATCGGCCACGTCGGCGAGCCCGACACGGGCGAGGCTCTCGCGGGCGACCTGTCGCTCCCGGGCGCCGGGCCGGCGAAACCATCCGAGCCGCGGGTAGGTGCCCATGAGCACCACGTCGGTGACGCTCACCGGAAAATCCCAGTCGACCGATTCCCGCTGCGGCACGTAGCCGACGCGATCGCGGACCTCGGCGAACGGCCGCCCGAAGAAGCGGATCGTGCCCCCCGCCACGGGCACGAGGCCGAGGGCCGCCTTCAAGAGCGTGCTCTTGCCGGCGCCGTTGGGCCCGATGATGCCGAAGAGACAGGGGTCCTCGACCACGAGATCGACGTTCCACAGCACGGGCCGGCGGCCGTACGCCACGGTGACGTCGTGGAACTCGAGGAGCGGGATGCCCATGGTGCTACCGGCCCCCGGCGAGGCCGGCGACGATGGTCTCCACGTTGGCGGAGAGCGCCCCCTCGAGCGTCTCCGCACCGCTGCCCGGGCCGCCGAGAGAGTCGGAGTAGAGGGTGCCGCCGAGCGCGACGGAACGGCCGCGGGCCATCGCGCCCTCCCGGAGGGCGGCGACGTTGCGGTCGGACACGCTCGTCTCCACGAACACCGCCGGGATGCCACGCGAGACGATCAGTTCGACGAGCCGGTTGATGTCGGCGAGCCCGGCCTCGGCCTCCGTGCTGGTGCCCTGCACGCCCACCACCTCGACGTCGTACGCGCGGCCGAAGTACCGGAAGGCGTCGTGCGCCGTCACGAGCACCCGGCGCTCCCGCGGGATCGTCGCCAGCCGCTCGCGGAGCCGGCCGTCGAGGGTCTCGAGCCGCCGCACGTAGTCGGCGGACCGCCGCTCGTAGTCCGCGCGGCCGCCCGGGTCGAACGTGGTCAGGGCCGCCGCCACGGCCGGAACGCAGCGGCTCCAGAGCTTCGCGTCGAACCAGACGTGCGGATCGTGGAGGCCGTTTCCCACCGGCAGCAGCGCGTCGCGGGGCAGGCCGTCGGCGACGAACGTCACGGGCGTCCGGCGGCCGAGTCGCGAGAGGAGGTCGGACAGCTTCCCCTCGAGGTGCAGCCCCGAGGCGACGACGAGCCGGCCGCGGGCCAGACGGTCGGCATCGCGCGGCGTCGCCTTGTAGGAATGCGGATCGATGCCCGGACCCATGAGGCAGTCGATCGCCACCCGCTCCCCGCCCACCTGCCGGACGAGGTCGGCCACGACCGTCGTCGTGACCACGACGGCGGCGGGCTCAGCGCCGGCGGCCGTCGCCGGCAGGCCGCCGGCATGGAGGCACGCGCTGCAGACGGCCGCGCCGCCGAGCACCCCGCGCCACCACCCACCAGCGACATGTTTTGATGTACCAAAAAACATTTTTTGACTGCCCAAAATATTACCGGTGGCCCCCGCCTGCGGCAACGCCAGGCCGCCGCGATCCGGCCCGCTGTCCGGGCCGGAAGCCGAAAACGTCGCGGATTTTCCGGCCTGGAGACGGTACCGGCGGATTGACCAATCCAGAGCGTATTCTTACGTTGAGGCATCGGACCGGGGATGACGTCGGAGCCAACGCCGTGGATGCGACCTACTTCAAGCGCTACCGGATGGACGTCGACCTCACGGCGGCCCGCGCCGCCGCCGCCCCGCGGCCCGGTTACCGGTTCGTTCCCTGGAACGAGGCCCTCGTCGATGTGCACGCCCGGGCCAAGTTCCGGTCGTTTCGAGACGAGATCGACGCGGTCGTGTTTCCCTGCCTCGGCGACCTGGAGGGGTGCCGCCGCCTCATGCGGGAGATCCGCAACAAGCCGGGGTTCCTGCCGCAGGCGACCTGGCTGATCGCCTTCGGCACGTCGCCCGAGGACCTGCAGTGGTGCGGCACCATCCAGGGCGTGGTCGATCGCGATCGGGGCGGATGCGGCCTCATCCAAAACATCGGCATCGTGCCGGGGCATCGTGGCATCGGCCTCGGCACCTGCCTGATCGAGCAGGCCCTGCGGGGGTTCCGCCAGCACGGCCTGAGGTCCGCCTCGCTCGAAGTGACGGCTGACAACTCCCGCGCCGTGCGTCTCTATCAGAGGCTCGGGTTCCGCCGCGGCCGCACCGTCTACAAGATCGTCGACGGCGGCACCACCGAGTTCTGCCCGGGCGTCTCTCCGGCCGCGGACGGTTCGCCGCTGGCCGAACCGGTCTGGTCGTGATCCCACCCCGATCGCGATGGCCGTGAAGCAGACCCTCTTCTCCACGACGCTCGACAACGGCATCGTGCTGCTCGGCGAGGAACTGCCCGGCCTGGAGTCGGTGTCGGTCGCCTTTCACACGCCGGCGGGGGGCATCCACGACCCCGCCGGGCGGTGCGGGCTGGCGGCGCTGTCTGGTGAGATGATGCTCCGCGGAGCCGGAGAACGCACCAGTCGCCAGATCGTCGAGGACCTCGAGGCCGCGGGGGTGCAGTGGGCCTCCGCGGTGTCGACCAGCCACGCCAGCTTCTCGGGTGCGATGGTCGCCCGGCAGCTGCCGGCCGCCCTGCCGATCTACGCCGACATCCTCCGGCGGCCGCTCCTCGCGGAGGACGACCTCGAAAACGCCCGCCAGATGGTGCTCCAGACGCTGGCCGGCACGGAGGACGACCCGGCGCATCGGGCGATCCTCGCGCTGCGGCAGATCCACTACCCGGCGCCGTGGGGCATGCCGTCGGAGGGGCTGACCGCCGACGTCGAGCAGGTCGCGATCGGCGAAGTTCGCGACTTCGTCTCCGCGAACGTCCGCCCGCACGGCACGATCATCGCCATCGCCGGCCGGATCGACTGGGACGACTTCGTCCCGCGCATGGAGCGGCTCTTCGGCGACTGGTCGTCCGGCGAAGCCGCGCGGGTCGAGACAGGCCCGCGGGGCCCGCTGGTCCGCCACGTGACGCATGATTCCCAGCAGACGCACATCGCCGTGGCGTGGCCGATGCCCCCCTACCGCTCCGACGACTCGTACGAGGCGACGGCGGCGCTGGCGGTGCTCGGGGGCGGGTCGAGCTCGCGGCTGTTCTCCGAGGTGCGCGAACGCCGCGGCCTCTGCTACAGCGTCTCCGCCGGCTACCACACGCACCGCGACCACGCCATGGCCATCTGCTACTCGGGCACCACGGCGGCGCGGGCCCAGGAGACGCTCGACGTGATGCTCGCGGAGATCCGCCGGCTGCCGGGCAGCATCCAGGAGGCGGAGCTCGAGCGGGTGAGGGCGCGGGCCAAGAGTGGCCTGGTCATGCAGCAGGAGTCGAGCGCGGCCCGCGCCGGGGCGATCGCGCGGCAGTGGTACCATCTCGGCACGATCCGCCCGCTCACCGACGAGCTCGCCCGCTACGACCGGCTCGATGCGGCGTCGATCGAAGCCTGGCTGGCGGCGCATCCCATCGGCGACCTGTCGGTCGTGTCGCTCGGCCGCGAACCCCTGGAGGTGCGGCATGCGGTTTCAGCATGAACGGCTCGAAAACGGGCTGGAGGTGATCGCCGAGATCACCGAGGGTGCGCTCTCCACCAGCCTGGGCTTCTTCGTGCGGACCGGGGCGCGGGACGAGACCGACGACCTGTGGGGCGTGAGCCACTTCCTGGAGCACATGGTGTTCAAGGGCACGACGGACCTGTCGGCAGAGGAGATCAACCGCCGCTTCGACTGGCTGGGGGCCAGCGCCAACGCCTTCACGAGCGAGGAGGAGACCGTCTACCACGCCGCGGTCCTCCCGTCCCAGCAGCACGACGCGATCGACCTGCTGGCCCGCATGATGCGGCCCGCGCTGCGGGCCGAGGACTTCGCGACCGAGAAGCTCGTCATCCTGGAGGAGATCCGGATGTACGACGACCAGCCGCCGTTCGGCGCCGACGACCGCTGCCGGGCGGCCTTCTTCGGCCGGCACCCGCTCGCGCGGAGCGTGCTCGGCACGGTCGAGTCGATCGAAGCGCTGCCCGTCGAGGCGATGCGCGACTACCACCGCCGGCGGTACGCGCCGGGCAACATCGTGCTCGCCGCGTCGGGCGCCGTCGACTTCCCTGCCCTCGTCGAGTCGGCGCGGCGGCTGTGCGGCGACTGGGAGCCGGTCGAGGTGGGGGATCGCCGCCGGCCGATCGAGCCGCCGACGGAGCGACGCGACCAGATCGTCCGGGCCACGGCGGCGCTCGAGTACGCGGTGCGCATGTCGGCCGGCCCCGCCGGGGACGACGACGACCGCTTCGCCGCGAAGCTGCTCGCCGTCGTCCTGGGCGACGAGTCGGGCAGCCGGCTTTACTGGGGCGTGGTCGATTCCGGCGACGCCGAGCAGGCATCGTGCCACCACCACGACTTCCTCGACGCCGGCATCATGATCACACAACTCTCGTGCGACGCGGCCGACGTCGACCCGCTGTTCGAGAGGATCATCGGCATCTACCGCGACGCGACCACGCAGGGAATCGGCCGGCGCGAGTTCGAACAAGCCCGCAACAAACTCGCCGGCCGGGTCGTGCTGGAGGGGGAACGCCCCCGCCGGCGGCTCTTCCACGTGGGCCTGGAATGGGCCCACAACGCCGGCTACCGGTCCGTGGCCGACAACCTGAGGATCGTCGAGAACCTTTCGATCGACGACCTCCAGCGGATTCTGCACCGCTGGCCGCTCGACGGGCCGGGCGTCACGGTGCTCGCCGGACCGGCAGCAGCGGAGGCTTCCGTCCGCCCCCACACGCCGGCATAATGGGGCGGCGTCCTGTTCCCGTTCCCCATCCGCGCCGCAGGCAGCCATGATCGCCCTCTTCGCCAACCGCTGGCTCGAGATCGCCGTACCGCCCATCTGGCTGGTCGCCGTCGGCGGCCTCGTCACCCTCCTCGTCCTGCTGGCGGTCTGGGTGGCCCTCGGCGTCGCCTCGCCGCGCACGGCGGCAGAGGCCCGCGCGAGCCTGAGCGACGGATTCGCGGGGCCTCTCGGCTGGCTGCTGCTCGCGATGGCCGCCGTCGCGATCGCCTTCGCGCCCCTCATGCCCCAGCGGCAGATCTGGCGGTCGCTCATGCGGCTGGTGGCCGAATCCCAGGCGTCCGCACGCGTGGACGTGGCGGCTGGAGCCTCGCTCCAGGAGATACCGCTCGACCTGCGGCCACAGGAACTGGCGTCGTTCGAACTGGAGAGCGACGCTCCGTTGATCGTGCGCACCCAGCAGCCGATCGAGGGCTTCGCGCTTTCGAAGGTGCCGGACGTCGAACTCGACGACGGCAACGGCCGCCGTTGGTCGTGGAGCCGCAGCGAGGGCGCCACCAACCCCTTCCTGGGCAGCCGGGCGAAGCTCGAGGCCACCAACGCCTCGGATAAGCCGGTGCGGCTCACGGCCCGGTGGCGGATCGTGCCGGAGTTCCCGCAGGTGGGGCTGCTGCCCTGGACGACGGCCGCGTTGCTCTCGCTGGCGCTGGCCTACGGTCTCTTCCGGCTCATCCCGCGCCGGATCGCCGCCGTGGCCTCCGCGACCACCAAGGAGGCGATCGGTCAGCCGATCTTTTCCGTCGCGTTGATCGTCGGCGCCGTGCTGCTCTTCGCCTTCATCGTGATCCCCTACAACACCTTCGGCGAGGACGTGAAGATGCTCAAGGACAGCAGCCTCACCCTGATCAAGGTGCTCGCCCTGCTCGTGGTCGTCTGGACGGCCAGCGTGTCGGTGGCCGAAGAGATCGAGGGCCGCACCGCGCTGACAGTTCTCTCGAAGCCGCTCACGCGGCCGCAGTTCATCCTCGGCAAGTTCGCGGGCCTCGTGCTCGTGGCCCTGCTCGTGTTCCTGATCCTCGGGTCCGTGCTGCTGGTCACGACGAGCCTGAAGGTCGTGTACGACGCCCGCGAAGGCGCCAAGCTCGACCCGATCTGGCGGGACTGCGCCGACGAGATGATCACGGTGGTGCCCGGGCTCGTGCTCTCGCTCCTCGAGGCGGTCCTGCTGGCGGCGGTGAGCCTTGCGGTCTCGACCCGGCTGGGCATCGTGCCGAACCTGATCATCTGCTTCACGGTCTACGCGCTCGGGCATCTCGTGCCGCTGATCGTGCAGTCGAGCGTGGGGAAGATCGCGATCGTGCGATTCGTCGGGCAGCTGTTCGCGACGCTCCTACCGGTGCTCGAACACTTCACGATCGAGGCAGCCGTGGTGGGCGGCGTGCCCGTGCCGTGGAGCTATCTCGGCTGGGCCGCCCTCTACGCCGGGCTCTATTCGGCGGTCGCCCTGCTGGTCGCGCTCGTGCTCTTCCAGGACCGTGACCTCGCCTAGGCGACATCGCAAAGCGGTCCCCGGCGCGGCAGATCGGCCGCTCGCGCCGCCCAGACCAGGGCCGGCTACCGCGTCAGGCCCGTGCTCGCCGAGACGCCGAGCATCCCACCGTTCTCGCCGGCCAGCCGCGGCATCATCCAGTCGCCGGTCTCGGCCGAGCGTCTGGCTTGTGCCTGCGCCTTGCCGTCGAGGAACACGGTGAGCCCTCCCCGCAGCCGCCGCTCGATCCGCGGGCCCACCTCCAGGCCGAGAACTCCCGCCTGCTGGTGCCTGCCGAGCGAAGTCCTCAACTCGAGCACCTCGCGTCCCGCCCCGTGGGCATGCGACATCCGCAGCCCCCCCACCCACTTCCTGGGCCCCTCCTCCACCATGGTCGCATCGGCCTGCATGCCGGCCACGAGATCGAGCCCCTCGAGCCGACCCTTCAGTTCGGCGGCGAGCGGATCGGCGACACGGTCGCGGCCCGAAGGCCCCTTCACGACGACGTCGACCGGCAGGCCGAGGGGAGCCTCCGGCTGCTCGCCGGCGGCGCCGACGTCGCGCAGGGCCGCCGCGATCGAGCCGCTCCCGCGGAACCCGTCGAAGCCGAAGCCCTCGAACACCACGGGCGGCGGGACGACGCGAAGCGGCACGGCCTCCGCGGCCGACGCCCGCCCCTCGGCCCATCCGTAGGCCGCGGCCATGCCCGTCAGGATCGCGATCAACGGCCTCTTCAGCCGCCCCGCAGTCAGCCGCCGCATACCCACCGCCCTTCCGCCGACGCCCTCGGGAACCTGCCTCCTCGTGTCTATCGGCTGCCCGAACACCGCACGCCAGCGTGCGGCCGGGAAGGCCAACAGGCCGGCGAAACGGGCGAAGCGGGCGCGACGCGCCGGCTCGGATGGCTGCGCAAGATCACCGGGATCAGGCGACCTTGCGGCCCCGGTCCGACCGCTCGGCGGCCGGCCTGCCGCTCCCGATCCGCGTGCGGGTCATGGCGGCGAGAATCCTGTCGGCGATCTCGACGGCCGCGACGCCGGCGGCCGCGGACACCCGCACCGTCCCCCGCGACCGCACCGCCCCCAGGAAGTCGTCATGTTCGCAGGCGATGGCGTTGGCGTCGGGCACGGCCACCGTCTCCCGCGGCATGACGTCGGAGAAGAACCGCTCCTTCAGGCCCGCCCGCTCCGTCGGCGGCACCCTGTCGGCGTCGAACCCATCTCCGTCCCCGACGAACGGCGCTGACACCGCATCCACGGTCTTCGCGTTGAAGTCGGCCGTCACCACCGCCCGGGTACCCCAGAGCGTCGTCCGCCGGGTCAGTACGGGATGGATGCGCGACGCCGACAGGTCGGCGACGAGCCCGCACGCGAAGACGAGCCTGGCCCGCACCGCGTCCTCGTGACCGCCCGTCGCGACGATGCCGTGAGCTTCGACCCGTTCCAGCCCGCCCGGGGCGAGCGAGAGCACCAGGTCGATGTCGTGGATCATGAGGTCGAGCACCGCGCCCACGTCGAGCGACCGAAACGTGAACGGCGCGAGCCGGTTCGACTCCACCGCGACCACCCGGCCGCAGCGTTCCACCGCGACGTCCCAGACGGGATTGAATCGCTCCACGTGCCCCACGGCGACGACGCGGCCCGTGCGTGCCGCAGCCGCGGCGATGGCCCGTCCCTCGCCGACGTCGGCGGCGATCGGCTTCTCCACGAGCAGGTCGAGCCCGGCCTCCAGCAGCGGCAGCGACACCGCCGCGTGCAGAAACGTGGGGGCCGCCACGACGACCGCATCGGCCAAGCCGACGACCGCGGCCGGCTCCGCCAGCGCACGGCAGCCGTGCGCGGCGGCCACCCGCTCCCGGGCCGTGGCCGACGGATCGACGACGGCCACGAGTGCGGCGTCGGACCTGGCGGCGAGCAGCCGCGCATGGATCGAGCCCAGGTGCCCGCATCCGATCACCGCCACCCGCGTGCGCGTCATGCCGCCCTCCTCCGTTCCCGTGCCCGGCCGTGCCGCCCGTCCCGCTGCGACGCGAGAAACGCGAGCAGTTCGACCACCTCCGCCACGAGCATGCCCTGCGACCGCAGAATCTCCCGCGCCGGTTCGAGCCCCACCTTGGCCCGGTAGAGCAGGCGATGCGCCTCGACCAGCGCCTCGATCGAGTCGCCGACGAACCCGCCCCGCCGCAGCGCGACGAGGTTCACGCACCGCGGCCGGGCCGGCAGCCCCTCGCTCAGCATGAACGGCGCCACGTCGTGAAGCACCCGCGACAGCCCGGCCACGAACGCCCATCCGCCGATCGTGGCCCAGTGGTGCACGGCGACGGCGCCCGACAGCGAGGCGCGGGAATGGACCCGCACGTGCCCGCCGAGCAGCGTGCCGTTGGCGAACGTGCAGTGGTCGCCGATCTTGCAGTCGTGCGCGACGTGGCTGCAGGCCATGAGGAAGTTGTCGTTGCCGACCGAGGTGACGCCATCCTCCTTCTCGGTGGCACGATTGATCGTGACGCTCTCGCGGATGACGTTCCGATCGCCGATCACCACGCGGGTCGGCGTGCCCCGGTAGCTGACGTCCTGCGGCTCACCGCCGATGACGGCGTGCGGGTAGACGTGGTTGCGCTCACCGAGCACGACGTCGCCCATGAGCGTGACGTGCCCCTCGAGAATGGTGCCCCGGCCGACGACCGCGCCGGACGACACCACGCAGCAGGGACCGATCCGCACGTCCTCTGCCAGCACGGCCCCCGGCTCGACCACCGCGGCCGGATGCACCAACGGCGGCTGCCCACGCGGCACCGGCACGCGGGAGGGCGACCCCTCCCGCATCGGCACCGTCGCTTCGAATTCTTCCATGCAGGCCTCGCTTTCGGGCGGCGCCGCCCCCTCGCCCTCAGGCCGCCGCCAACCGCGCGGCCAGGGCCCCGTTGAGCCGATGCCCGCTGCGACAGCCGCGGACGTGCGCGTGGATCGGCCGGCCGACGAGCGACAGATCGCCCACCAGATCGAGCACCTTGTGCCGGACGCACTCGTCGGGCCAGCGGAGCGAGTTGCCGATCGGACCGTCGGGCCCGAAGACGAGCAGATCGCGGGTGGTCGCCGCGAGGCCGCGGCCCGCGGCCCGCAACTGCTCGGCATCGGCCACCGGCAGGAAGGTCCTGGCCGCGGCGATCCGCAGCCGGTAGTCCTCCGGCGTCACGTCGATCGCCAGCTCCTGCCTGCCGATCGGCCCGGGCCCATAGTCGAGGCAGTATTCGACGGAGAGACCGGCGAACCGCGGCGGGGAGGCCTCGACCCAGCACCGCTCGTCGCCCACGCGAACGACGGAGCCCACGACGACCGGCACCACGGGCTCGCCGAGGTCGACACCGCCGGCCGCGTCGATCGCCTCGACGAACGCCAGCGACGAACCGTCGAGCCCAGGCATCTCCTCGCCGTGCACCCGCACCACGCAGCAATCGACCCCGAGGCCGGCCAGGGCGCTCAGCAGGTGCTCCACCATCTCGACCCGCACCCCGCCCAACGCGAGATTCGTGCGGCCCGAGGCCTCGACACGATGCTCGACGGCGACGGGAATGCGGACGGGCTGCGGCAGATCCTCCCTGACGAACACCACACCCGTCCCGGGCGGCGCCGGCTCGAGATCGACGCGGTTCTCACGACCGCTCCAGTAACCGACGCCCTCCACGGACACCGGCCTCCGGATCGTGCGCTGCTGCCGCGGCTCGCTGGTGTGTGGCATGGAGAGAGTCGCGCCGGCTCGGCCGACGCCGACACCCGAGGGGTGAAAGACCGGGACGACGACGCTACCGCGTGCGCGGCGGCGCCACGCCGGCACGACCGCTCTGGTCGGCCACCGCCGTGCCGTTGAGGATCTTGACGATGTCGGGAGTGATGTCGTAGCCCGCGTCGTAGTAGACGATCGGCTTCGTGATGCCCCGCAGGATCTGGTTGCGGTCGGCCCCGTCGATCGGGTCGCCGTCGATGCGGAACACGGCGGTGATGCTGTGCTCGCGGGCGAACTGCGCCACCGCCTTCTCGATCTCCGTGTAGACCTGCAGGTAGACCTTCGCTTCGCGGTCCATGAAGTCCTTCTTCTGCAGCTGGGCGTTGACGTTGAAGTCGCCCTGCCCCTTGGCGATCTCGGCCTCGAGCTTCTTGTACTCGGCGGTCCCGACGTTGAAGCCCTTGAGCTGCTCCATCAGGCCGTTGATCCGGTCGCGCTCCCCCTTGAGGCTGTTCTCCGCGGCCATCACCTCGTCCTTCATCTTGTCCATCGCGGCCTTGAACCGCAGGTGATTCTTGAAGATGTAGCCGACGTCGATCACCGCCACGTGCGACACGGCGGACGCCGCCCGCACCTGCGGCTGGACACCCTGCACCGGGGCGATCTGCCCCTGCGGGCCTGCGACCGGGGCCTGCCCGAACGCGGACACATGGACCAGCGACGCGATGGCCGCACAGATGGTGGTGGCGATGAGCCTGTTCACGGAATGCACTCCTTGCTGGTGGTTCGGCCGCGGAATCCACGGTGCCCGTTGGTCGCCGCCGGAACGATCCTGCGGGCGGACGGGATTCGAGAGCGGCGGGATGATGGCGATCCACCCCGACCGGTTCAAGGCCAGAATCAGCCGGTGAAAACGGCCGAAACAGCGCCGCCGGAGACCCGCAGGCTCCGCTGCACGCTCCCGGAACGGGGGTGCGTCACTTCGGCGGGTCGAGGGTCACCTGGAGCGTCACCTCCGCCCCGTCCCGCAGCACGACCACCGGGATCGTGTCGCCCCCCTTGTGCTTCCGCAGGGCGCTGTCGAAGTCCTCGAGCCCGGTGACGGCGCTCGCGCCGAGCCGCACGATGACGTCGCCCCCCTTCAGCCCCCCCTTCGCCGCCGGTGAATCCTTGGTGGCACCCGTGACGGCGTAGCCCTTGCCGGGCTTGCCGAAGTCGGGAATGCTGCCGAAGTAGGGCCGGTCACCCCCACCGCGGGCGAACTGCTTCGAGGCCACCTCGATGTAGGCTGGCCGCTCCGGCGCCGAGGCCAGATCGGCCACGATGTCGGCGACGAGCCCGGCGATCCGCACCATGCCGTCGTAGTTGATCTTCTCCGCGGTGTCCGTCGGCCGGTGGTAGTCGGCGTGCGATCCCGTGAACAGGTGCAGCACGGGGATCTTCCGGGCGTAGAAGCTGGAGTGGTCGCTGGGGCCGAACCCGCCCGGCTCCTTGGCGGCCTCGAGACCGCGGGCCGCGACGAGCCGGTCGACCAGCGGTTCGAGGCCCGTGCCGGTCCCCGTGCCGTGCACGACGATCTTGTCGCCGTCGAGCCGGCCGACCATGTCGAGGTTCACCATCGCCACGGTGTCGGCGAGCGGCACGGCCGCGTTGGCCGCGTAGTGGGCGCTGCCCAGCAGCCCCCGTTCCTCGCCCGAGAAGGCGACGAACAGGATCGTGCGCGGGAACGGCCCCCGCAGCCTGAGCATCCGCGCGACCTCGACCAGCAGCGCCGTGCCGCTCGCGTTGTCGTCGGCGCCGTGATGCACGGCGTGCTCTCCCGGTGCCGCCGAGTTCGCCCCGCCGTACCCCAGGTGGTCGTAGTGCGCCCCGAGCACCACCGTCTCGCCGGCGCCGGCACCGGACCGGCGGCCGGTGCCGGGCAGGATGCCGATCACGTTGCGGCCCACGGTCTCGACCCGCTCGATCGCCGTCTGCCCGCGGAGCCTCCAGCCGGCGAGCGGGGCGGTGCGCGGCGTGAGCGACTCGTCGATGCCCCGCTGGATCGCCGCGAGATCCTGGCCGAGAGCCTCCTTGACGACACCGTCGATCACGGCGCGGCGGAGGTGAAGCACGGGCATGGTCCGCCGTTCCGAGCCGTCGCCGGCCCTCGTGAAGGCCATGAGCGTGTCGCCGTCGGCGTCGGTGTCGTTGCAGAAGACGACGGCTCCCACCTCGTGCTCGGAGGCGTTGGCGACCTTGCGGGCGAGGGCCGCGTGCTGCGACGCCTGATTCCCGTCGAAGACGCTGTGCGGGTCGTCCTTCTGCGGCTCCTGCCGCAGGACGAGGGCCGCGGCCCCCTTGGCCGCGGCTTCCTGCCCGCCCCCCGCGGCGGCATAGTCGTCGTACTTCTCCGCCGGAGCGGTGATGCCGTAGCCGGCGAACACCAGCGGCATGTCGAAGCGGCCCGAACCCCCCGCCGCCAGCGGCGTGAAGTCCTTGCCGAGTTCGAGCTGGATGTGCCGCGGCATCCCGTCCTGGCCGGGCGGACCGACCAGTTCGGCCGTGTTGGCGGCCGCATCGCCCAGCTTCGCGTCGAGGGTCATGGCGAAGGCCTGGAACGGCCCGCCGGAGGCCCCCGGCGCGGATCCCTTCTCCGGCGCCGGTTCGGACGACACGACCTCCACGGTCGCCAGCCCGACGGCGGCGAACTGACGGGCCACCCAGTCGGCCGCCTCGTCGATGCCCTTGGTGCCCGGACCGCGGCCTTCGCGTTCCGGTGCGGCCAGCCACTCGACGGCCTGACGCAACCGGCCTCGAACGGCTGCGGCGTCGCCCGACGTCGCCACCGCGGCGCCAGGGGCCGGAACGGGCGCCGTCGGTTCATCGGCCGCCACGGCGGCCCCGAGAAGAGCCGCGACGACGGACAGACGGACGGTAAGACGCCCCCACGACGCGGTTTTTCGCGGCATCAACGAATTCCTCATGAAGGCAAGGGCCGGGAACGACGAGGGCCGGCGATCGATGGACGGGACGCACGGGTCCGGACGGCAGCGGGTATTTTAGCAGCCTCTCAGTGCGGAGGACGTCTCGCAGTAGACTGTGTCCGTTTTCGCCCGCCAGGAGCCTGTGCCCGTGCCTTCCCTGTTGGTGATCCAAGGCCGCAACAGCGGCACCCGTTTCGACCTCGCGGCCCCCGATGGGACGGTCGGCATCGGCCGCGACATGGGCAACGCGGTGCGACTGGACGACAACGAGGTCTCGCGCCGCCACGCCGAAGTCCGCCGGGTGGGCGACGCGTTCGTGGTCGAGGATCTCGACAGCTCCAACGGCACCTGGCTCAACAACCGCAAGATCGAGCGGGCGGAACTCGCCAGCGGCGACCGCATCCAGGTCGGCCGGACCGTGCTGGTCTACGCCCGCGACGCCGCAGCGCTCGCCGCCGTCGGGCAGGTGGACATCGTGCCCGAGCGGCACGCCGCCGACGCCTCGCGGATCGTGCGGACAAGTCGCGACGTCGACGAGGCCGGCGTCGATTCCGACACGCAGAACCGCTGGCTGACGCGCGCCCGCAGCAACCTGCAGGTGATGTACCGCACGGCGCTGGCCGTCAGCCACACGCTCGACATCGACGATCTGCTCGGCCGGATCCTGGGACTCGTCTTCGAATGGGTGGAGGCCGATCGCGGCTGCATCATGCTGCTCGACCCGGAGTCGAAGCAGCTCCGCACGACGGCACGGCGCGACCGTCGCGTCGACCAGGCGACGTCGATGGCGATCAGCCGCACGATCCTCGACCACGTGCTCGACCGTGGCGAGGGCGTGATCACCAGCGACGCACAGGACGACGACCGCTTCAGCGGCGGCCACAGCGTGGTGCGGACCGGCGTGCGGGAGGCGATCTGCGTGCCGATGCAGGGCCGCTACGGCACGGTGGGCGTGATCTACGTCGACACCACCTCTCCGCTCGGCGACGTGGTCGAGTCGGGACAGCGCCGGTTCACCGACGAGCACCTGAAGCTGATGACGGCGATCGGCCACCAGGCGGCCCTGGCGGTCGAGGACACCACCTACTACTCCGGCATGGTGCAGGCGGAACGGCTCGCGGCGATGGGGCAGACGATCGCCACGCTCTCCCACCACATCAAGAACATCCTCCAGGGCATCCGCGGAGGCAGCTACCTCGTCGACATGGGCCTCGAGACCAACGACGTCGCGGCCGTGCGGAAGGGCTGGGAGATCGTCGCCCGCAACCAGCACAAGATCTCGTCGTTGGTGATGGACATGCTCTCCTTCAGCAAGGAGCGCGAGCCGGACCCTGTGCCCTCCGACCTCGTCGCCCTGGTGTCGGACATCGTCGAAACGGTCCACCAGCGGGCGGCGGAGGTCGGAGCGGCGGTCGCGTGGAGCCCGCCCGCGAACCTGCCCACGCTCCTTTTCGATCCCGAGGGCCTGTCGCGGGCCATCCTCAACGTGGTGACCAACGCCCTCGACGCCGTCGAGGAGAACGGAGGCGGCACGGTGACGATCGGCGTGGAGTGCGACGCCGCCGAGCGGATCGCACGGGTGACCGTCGCGGACGACGGGGCGGGCATGTCGCCGGAGACGCTGGAGGGGATCTTCAACCTGTTCGTCTCGACGAAGGGAGCCCGGGGCACGGGGCTGGGGCTGACGGTGAGCCGCAAGATCCTGCAGGAGCACGGCGGCGACATCCGCGTCGCGAGCGAGGCAGGCCGGGGCAGCACCTTCGTCCTCGAGTTCCCGATGAGGACGGAGGGCGACGCGCCGGCGGAGCGGCCGCGGCACGAGCGGTCGGCGAGCGACGATGGGGTCGAGGACATGAGCCACGGCGGGACGGCCGTCCGCCCGGTGTCACCGTGACGGCGGCACCGCCTACCGTTCGCCCCGGCGAGCCGTTGCCGATCTCGGGCGTCGTGATCACGCGGGACGCGGCGGCAGGGATCGGCTCCACGCTGCGCAGTCTCGACTTCTGCGCCGAGCGGCTCGTGCTCGACTCCGGGTCGACCGACGGCACGGTCGAGGCGGCCCGGGCCGCGGGCGGCCGCGTGGAAGTGGAGCCGTTCGCCGGCTACGGGCCGCAGAAGCGAAGGGCCGTGGCGCTGGCCCGGCACGACTGGATCCTGTCGCTCGACGCCGACGAGGTGCTCGACGACGAGGCGCGGGCCGCCTGCGAGCGGTTGGACCTGTCCGACCCCGAGGTCTGCTGGGCGATCCGCCGACGCACGTTCGTGGGCCGACGGGAGATCCGCCACGGGGCGTGGGGAAACGATCTCGTCGTGCGGATCTTCAACAGGACGACCGCCGACTTCAAGCCTCTGCCGGTGCACGAGGAGGTCCAGCACCGCCGCCCGCCCCGGCTCCTCGCGGGATCGATCATCCACCACGGGTTCACCGACTGCCGCGACGTGCTCGAGCGATCGCTCCGCTACGCGCCATTGAAGGCGGGCATCATGCGGTCGAAGGGGGAGCGGTCCGCCGCGTGGCTGCTGCCCATCCGCGGGCTGGCGGCGTTCTCCAAGAGCTACATCGTCCGCGGGGGCTGGCGGGACGGCGCCGCCGGGTTCGTGATCGCGGTGGCACGCGTGGTCGACTCGACGCTGCCCCGGGCCCTTCTCCTCTCGGATGACGCGTGCGGCGCCGCGGCGGCGCCGCACGACGGGGCCTCGCAGCCGGGCTGCCCGTCCGGTCAGCCTCCGGCCTGGCGAGGGTGAGCCTGCGGACCGCCGTTCCGCAGCGCAGCGAGAACCCGCTGCATGTCGGCCGGCAGCGGCGCGGAGAACTCCATCCGCTCGGCGGTCACCGGATGGTCGATCGCGAGGCTCGCGGCGTGGAGCGCCTGCCGGGCGATCAGAGGCCCGTCGGCGGCGGGACGGAGGCCGAAGAACGACGGCGCGATCACCGCGCGGCCGCTGTAGAGGCCGTCGCAGAGCACCGGACAGCCGATCGCCGCCATGTGCACCCGGATCTGGTGCGTCCGCCCGGTCTTCGGCGCGACCCGCACGAGGGCCGCCCCCCGAAACCGTTCGAGCACCTCGAACCGCGTCACCGCCTCGCGGCTCGTCGCATGGTCGCGGCGGACGGCCATCTTCTCCCGCTGATACGGATGGATGCCGATGGGGAGGTCGATCTCGTCGCGATCGAACTGCGGCTGGCCCTGCGTGATCGCGAGGTAGGTCTTCGTCACCGTCCGCCGCTCGAACTGCTTCGCCATGGCCTGGTGGGCCTGCTCGGTCCGTGCCACGACGATCACGCCGCTGGTGTCGCGGTCGAGGCGGTGCACGATGCCGGGACGCGTCGGACCGCCGACGCTGGACAGCCCGGGCCCGTCCGCCCCCGGCCGCTCGAGGTGCCACTTGAGCGCGCCTGCGAGCGTGCCCTTCCAGTTGCCCTTCGCCGGATGCACGACCATGCCGGCGGGCTTGTCCACGACGGCCATGGCGGCGTCGACATGCAGGAAGACGAGCGGGATCTCTTCCGCGACCGGGCCGGCGCGGGGCGGTTCCGGCACCGTCATGCACACGCGGCCACCGACCCGCAGCCTGTGCGACGCCCGCGCCACCACCCCGTCCACCCGCACCGCCGACCGCTCGATGGCCCGCGCCAGGAACGACCTGCTCTGTCCCGGAAAGTGCCGTGCCAGGAAGACGTCGAGCCGGCTGCCGGCGTCGGCGTCGCCCACCGTCAACGCCACCTCGTCTCCCGGCATGACGACCGCCGACGCCCCGTCGTCGGGCAGGAAACCGACCGACGCATCGTCAGCCGGCACACCGTCGCCGGGCGTCAGGGTCGCCGGGACCTCGGCGACGAAGCCGTCGTCGCCGGCCAACTCGTCGTCGTCAGGGCTGGCCGGCGGCGGGGGGCTGGGGAACGGCATCGGCGGGCGGAACTGCGGCTTCTGACTGCGGCTGGACTGCGGCGCCGGCGGCGCCGGTCGGGGTGCCGGCCGCGGTGAACTTCTGGCCGGCGAACCAATCGTACCACTCCCGTGTCGTCTCCCGTGACAAGTCCTTGGCCCGGGCAGCCGCCAGCTTCGCGATCGGGTCCCCCGGGAACTCCGCGGCCAGCGACTCGTAACCGCGTCGCGACTCGTCGAGCAGCCCGAGGCTCTCGCGGGCCTTGGCCAGACCGAACACGATCCGCTCGGCGAGCAGCCCACGGGGCCGGGATTGCATCAGCGCGGAATAGCCGTCCACCGCGGCCCGGAGCCGCCCCTCGGCCCGCTGCCGGTCGACGAACATCAAGTCCGCGCCCTCCGCGGCCGCGGCATCGGCCACGAGAACCTCGGCCCAGCGGCCGGCGTCGGTGCCCGGATACCGTCGGGCCACGTCGCTGAACGCCGCGAGATCGCCGCGCGAGAGGGCCGCCATGCAGCTCTCCCAGCTCTCGGCCCGCCTGGCCTCCGCCTGCGACGACACCACGACGAACGCCACCAGGGCCGCCAGCGCCGCGCCGGCGACGGTCAGAATGGTGCCGGTGTGCGGACGCAGCCGCTCGAGGAACCGCAGGACGGAGTCGCCCAACTGATCGGCTTCCAGGCCGTCGTCCCCGGCGTCTCCCGGCACGATGCCGCCCGCGAGGGGCCGCAGATGCCCCGATTCCTCCGCCTCCGCGTCGGCCTCCGAACGGCGACGGCGATGGTGCGTTGACTTCTTCACGGCGGGCTCCTCGAGGCCTCCAGGGCGCGGCGACGATCCCTCGCCGCCAGCGGCAGAATAGAGACTCCTCGCCACGGAGCGTCAAGCCGATCCCGCAGCCGCTGCCCTCCGGCATCCTGTGGTAGATTCCCACGACAATGCCTCCCGCCCCGACATCAGCCGCCGTGCCCGACAGCCCCCGCGGCCCGGCCGGCCACCGACAGTCCGCCGGTCCGCCCACGCGGGGCGGGCTCAACGCCGCGCAGACCCAGGCGGTGCAGGCGGCGATCGGCCCATTGCTCGTACTCGCCGGCGCCGGCACGGGCAAGACACGCGTCGTGATCGCCCGCATCGGCCATCTCGCGTGGCGCGGATCGAGGCCGTCGCGGATCCTCGCGGTCACGTTCACCAACAAGGCGGCGAAGGAGATGCTGGCCCGGTCCGCGAAGCTGCTCGGCGCGAAGGTCACGGAGAAACCGGAGATCTCCACGATCCACTCGCTGTGCGTGCGCATCCTGCGGCGGCACGCGGCGCGGGTCGGCCTGCCGGACCGGTTCGCGATCATCGACCGGGGCGAGCAGGAGACGGTGGCGCGGAGGGTGCTCAAGGAACTGAAGGTTCCCGAAACCAGCCTCGGCCCCGGCGACCTGCTCGACCGGGTCAGCCGCTGGAAAACGGCGGCGGTGAGGCCGGATGCGGCGCTGGCGTCGCTCGCCGTCGACGCCGGAGACTCCTGGGAACTCGCCGCCGCCGGGTATCGCCGCTACCAGCAGGCGCTGGCCACGGCCGGCGCCGTCGACTTCGACGACCTGCTGCTCGTCGTGGACGAACTGTTCTCCACGCACGAGGATGCGCGGCGGACGGAGGCCGGCCGCTTCGACCACGTGCTCGTCGACGAATACCAGGACACGAGCGTCATCCAGGAGCGGATCGTCGCGGCGCTCGCCCGCGACCACCGCAGCCTGTGCGTCGTGGGCGACGACGACCAGTCGATCTACAGCTGGCGGGGCGCCGAGGTCTCGCACATCCTCGACTTCGCCCGCCGCTGGCCCGGCGCCACCGTCGTGCGGCTCGAGGAGAATTACCGCTCCACTCCCGAGATCATCCACGCCGCGAACACGCTCATCGCCCACAACCCGCGGCGGCACGGCAAGACGCTCGTCTCGCGGGCAGCTTCGGGCCCCCCGCCCGCGATCGTCCAGGCTCAGGACGAGGTCGACGAGGCGCGGCGTGTTGTGGGGGACATCGAGGGCCGCCTGCGGGAGGGATCGGTGCCGCCCTCCGAGGCCGTGATCCTCTTCCGCACCGGCGAGCAGACCCGTGTCTTCGAGCAGGAACTCCGCCACCGGGGCATTCCCTACGAGCTCATCGGCAGTCGGTCGTTCTTCGATCGCCGCGAGGTGAAGGACGTCATGGCCCTGGCCCGCGTGCTCGTCGATCCCGACGACGACCTCGCGCTGTCGAGGATCGCCAACGTGCCCCCGCGCGGGCTCTCCGCGCAGGTCGTGCAGGCCTCCCGCGCCGCCGCCGCCGCGGCCGGGCACAGCCTGTGGCGTGAACTCCGCGCCGCCCGCGACGCCCACCGGCTGTCGACCGCCGCCACGGCCGGTGTCGCGGCCCTCGAGCGGCTCGTCGCCCTGCGCGAGGCCGCCGAGGCCCGCGGAGCCGCCGACACGCTGCGGGCGCTGCTCGACGCATCGGGCTACCGGGGCTTCCTGGAGAAGGAGTACCAGGACGAGCCTGGTGAGGCCGACGCCCGCTGGAACTGCGTCGAGCAGATGGTCAACGCACTGGCCGAGCACGAGCGGGCCCATCGCGGCGGCACGCCCGATTTATCCCGGCTGGTGCGGGGCTTTCTCGACGACCTGGTGCTCGACGTGACCGAGGCGGAGCGGTTTCGCTCCGACAAGCCGAAGGGCAACGTGCTGCGGCTGATGACGCTGCACGCGGCGAAGGGCCTCGAGTTCGACTGCGTGTGGCTGGTGGGAATGGAGGAGGGGCTGCTGCCCCACCACCGTTCCCTCGCCGACGGCCTGCAGGCGATCGACGAGGAGCGCCGGCTCTGCTATGTCGGCGTCACGCGGGCGAAGAAGCGGCTGGCGCTGTCGATGTGCCTCACGCGGATGAAGTGGGGCAAGAGCCGCCCCTGTCGGCCGAGCCGCTTCCTCTACGAGCTGACTGGCCAGCCGGAGAAGTTCTCGGAGGAACAGGCCGACCCGCCGGCGGGCCCGCGGCCGTCTGCATCCGGTCAGCAGGCCCGGGCAAAGGCCCGCCGCGGACGCCCGCGCCGCGGGTAGCGGAACGTGCCGCCGCCCGGCGCGACGTGCCGCGGCATCACTTGCCGACGCAGTGCCGGGAGAAGATCCGGTCGATCAGGTCCGGGCCGATGTCGTGGCCCGTGATCTCGCCGATGGCCGTCGCCGCCCTGCGGACGAGCGACGCCACGACCGCGTCGTCGCCACGGGGCCGCGTTCCCGCGGCCGGGCCGCCGCTCTCCCGCAGTGCCGCCGCGAGGGCGTCCCGGGCCGCCGCGAGTCCGGCCCGCAGCCGCACGGTCGCCGGAGTGCCGCCGGCCGGAAGCTCCGCCACCGCCCGCAGGATCGCCTCCCGGACCGCGTCGATGCCCTCCCCCGAAACACTGCTCGTCCGGATGCAGCCGCCAGCGGCGGCCGCCGCCCCTCCCCGGTCGCACCGCGTGAGCACGTCGATCCGCGGTCCCTGCCGCACCGGCGGCCCGTGCGGCTCGCAGCCCCCGGTCGCGTCTCGGCACACCACCACGACGGCGGCGCGGGCGATCTCCTCGCGGGCACGGGCGTCGGCCATCCGGGCCACTTCCCCGCCGCGGGTCGGCGGCGGCTCCCACGTGCCGGCGACATCGACGAGGAGGCAGGATGGCCCGGACGGCGGGCCGTCGAGCCGGACGGCGATCCAATCGCGGGTCGTGCCCGCCTCGTCCGACACCAGCGCGGCCTCGCGATCCACGAGCCGATTGAAGAGGCTGCTCTTGCCGACGTTCGGCGGACCGACGAGCACGACCCGCGGCAGGTCGCCCGCCGCACCACGGTCGCGGTCCGCGAGCGTGACGGCGAGCTCTGCGATCCCGGCAGCGGCGTCCGACAGCCGGCGGTCGATGGCGGCCCGCATCGCCGCATCCGCGGCGGGCACCGCATCGGGCGTGGTCTCATCGGCGAAATCGATCGCCGCCTCGACGTCCGCGGCCAGGTCGAGGAGCGTCTGGCGCACCGCCTCCAGCTGCCGGCCGACGCCGCCCGCCAGCGCGTCGAGCGCCACGGTGAGTTCCGCCGGGCTCGTCGCGTCGACGACGGCCAGCACCGCTTCGGCCTGCACGAGGTCGAGCCGACCCGCGAGAAACGCCCGCAGCGTGAACTCTCCGCCGCGGGCGAGCCGCGCCCCGTGACGGCAGGCCTCGGCGACCACGGCCGCGGCCAGCGCCGCCGACGCCGGCAGCTGCACCTCCGCGAGCGGGCCGCCGGTCGGCCCACCGGGACCCGGCCAGTGCAGGATGTCGACCCGCAGGCCACCCCACTCGGGGGCGAGCCCCACGGGTGACAGCGTGGCCGCCACCATCCGCGGGCGGTCGCCGGCGGCGGTGAAGTCGGCGGTCTCCGACCGGAAGAGCATCTGCAGGAGCGGCCCGAGCCCGTCGCCCGAGAGCCGCACGACGCTGCGGCAGCCGGAGCCGGACGGAGTGGCCGGGGCGACGATCAGCTCGCGGGTCGACCACATGGCGTCACGTTCGCGTCACGGCGATTCCCGCCCCCGCGGAGCCGGGAGCGTGAACGGGCGGCGGGTATCACCGCTGCTTTCTGCGGGACTGCCGCTTCTGCCGCGCGGCGTCGGCGGCCGGCACCGCGGGCTCCTTGCGTCCCAGCCCGCTGAACGGCACGTCGATCACCCTGCCCTGCCCGCCACCGGCGGCCACGGCGGCCGTCGCCGGCAGCGTCTGCGGCAGCCAGAGCCGCTCGGCGATGCCCCACAGGCTCGACGCGATGAAGTAGAGGCACAGGCCGCAGGGCACCTTGAAGAACATGACGGCCATGAAGAACATCATGTACTTCATCACCTGCTGCTGCACCCGCGACTGCTCGTCGACCGCCGGGGGCATGAAGAGCTTCTGCTGCCACAGGAACAGGCCGATCGTCGCCAGCGGAAAGAGGTTGAGGAAGGGACCGAGATACCCCTCCGGGGCCGTGAGGAACGACGGCAGCAGCTTCGACCAGTCGTAGAGCATGTCGGGGGCGGCGAGGTTCGAGCACCACCGGATCGCCGAGCTGAACAACGGGGCCTGACGCAGCTCCACGTCGGTCGCCAGCGATCGATAGAGCCCCATGAAGATCGGAACCTGGATGAAGACGAGCAGGCAGCCGCCCATCGGGTTGTAGTCGTGCTTCCGCCAGAGTTCCTGGGTGGCCCGGTTCCGCTTCTCGGGATCGTTCTTGAACTTCTCGGCGATCGCCTTCATCTCCGGCTGGAGCACCTGCATCTTCTGCGACGACAGCGCCTGCTTGCGACTGATGGGAAACATCGCCGCCCGCACGAGCACGGTCAGCAGGAGGATGGCGATGCCGTAATTGCCGATCACGGCGTGCAGCGCGTGCAACAGCGCGATCATCGGCCGGGCCACCCAGCCGAACCAGCCGTAGTAGACGAGGTCGTCCAACGTGGCCGACTTCAGCCCGAAGCGGGCCAGCAGATCCGGCTTCTTGGGGCCGGCGAAGATCCCGTAGCGGTGGGACAGGGTGGCGCCCGGCTCGATCGCGAGCTCCCGCGACACGAGCCGGCAGGTGACGTCGACGAGCTTCTTGCGGGCGGCGGGCGGAACCTCGCCGACCACCAGCGGCCGCACCTCCTCGAGCACCGGGGCGTCCGGGCCGCTCGCGGCGGGCAGGAGCGCGGCGGCGAAATAGAGGGCGTCGACGCCGGCGAAGGAGAGCGGCTTCCCCTCGCGGACCGCCGACGCCGGGTGATCGAGCGATCCGTCGGCCATCTTCAGGCCGCTCACCAGCGTGCTGTGCTCCCCCACGAACCGCATGGCCACGTCCCGGACCGCCAGGGAGCCCCAGTCGCGGGCGACCCGCGACGTGTACCACCAGCCCTCCGTCGGCAGGCCGGTCGGCCCGTCGAGGGCGTAGGTCAGCCGCGTCGGGACGTCGCCGCCGACGAACTCCACGACGAGTTCGAGCCGCTGGCCGGGCCCGCCGTCACGGCCGTCGGCCTCGACGAGCCGGTACTCCTTGGCCACGGTGAGGCCGCCGCGCAACCGGCGGACGAACCGCACCCGCGTCGCGTCGGCCGATTCGAGCCGCCAATCCCGGTCGGCCAGATCCTGCCCCCGCATCTCGAGGAGCGGGTCGGTCCTGCGGACGCCGTCACGGGCATCGAGCGACAGGCGGAACGAGAGCGGATCGCAGGGCTGGGCGTCGGGCTCGGCGACCGGCTGCGTGCGGAATTCGGGCCGCACCACCTCGAGCGGCCGCCGATCGAGCACCGCTTCCTTCACGAGCGTCTGCCCGTCGCGGCGGCACTCGATCGCGACCCGTTGCCCGGGACGCGTCGCGGCCAGCGCCGCCGCGAGCGTCCGCGGGTCGGGCGTGGCGGCGTCGCCCACCCGCACGATCAGGTCGCCGGCCGCGAGCCCGGCGAGCGCCGCGGGCGTGCCCGGTCCCACGATGCCGATGCGACATCCCTCCCCCGCCGCGGACTCGGCCGCCAGATGCCCGAGGTAGCCGGAGCGATCGTCCTGGTCGTGAAAGTTGCCGCCCGAGAGTTCGATCCGCTCGACCGTGGCGCCCCGGCTGCTGAGCGTTACGAGCATCCCCGCGGCCGCCCGAGGATCGAGCGAGCCGAGCGTCCGCCGCTCCCGGGGAGCGTCCCGCTCCACGTCGGCCTCCGTGCCGAGCCGGTCCGCGTCGGCCTCCGCGCCGGCCTCCGTGCCGTCCGACTTCCCGTCCGACGTCGAGGCGATGTCCCGCGGGCCGTCGACCGACACCGCACCGCCGCGACCGGCAGTGTCGGCGTCGCGGGCGGCGTCGTCCGGGGCTGCGGCGGGCCCGGCCTGCACGGCCGCCGGCCCGGCCTTCCTCGCGGGCCTCGGAAAGAGCCGCGCCTGGAGAAGTTGGCCTGCGAGGATGATGGCCAGCGAGATGGCGATGAACAGTGCGTAGCGACGTTCCACGACCGGTTTCCCAGGGGCGAGCGAGAACCGGCAGTATATCGGTCGGCCGCCCCGCCGTGCGGGCGAGGATCGCGATTCCCCCCCGCGCCACCGGCCGGGATGCCGCTGCGTCGGAGCCGGCCCGGCCGCGGGCCCTGCCCGACCGGCTGCCGGACGGCTACCGGCCCTGCGTCAGCCGGTCACCCAGGAAGTTGTCCAGATCGGGGATGTCGTAGATCTTCCGGCAGGTCTCTGCGAACGGATATTCGATCCGCCGGAAGCGGACCGACATGTCGTCGTCGAGAATGGCGTAGCAGGCCCGAGGGTCACCGTCACGGGGCTGGCCCACGCTCCCGACGTTGATCATCGCCTTGTCGTCCGGCAATTCCAGCCGCTGTTCCTGCGCTGCCTTGGCGACCATCGGCGAGATGAATTCGGGCGCGGTCGTGAAGATGCCCGGGATGTGCGTGTGGCCCTGGAAGCAATACCGCTTGAAGAGCTCGAAGATGTGCTCCATCTTCAGGGGGTTGTAGATGTCCTCGGGAAAGACGTACTCGTCCAGCGGCCTCCGCGCGGATCCGTGCACGAACAGCAGGTCGTCCTCGGTCCGCGCCCGGGGCAATTCCCCGAGGTAGTCGGTGAGGTGGTCGTTCGGGTTGCGCACGATCCGGTCATGCTGCTCCAGCTGCTGCCTCGTCCACCTGATCGCCCGCTCGGCCCCCACGTTGAAGCCATCGGGATCGAACAGGGCGCCCTGGTCGTGGTTGCCCAGGAGCACCATGTTCGCCCGCTTCTTGACGAGCTTCACGCACTCGCAGGGATTGGGACCGTAGCCGACGACGTCGCCGAGGCAGTAGATGGCATCGACCCGCTGCAGGTCGATATCCTTGAGCACCGCCGTGAGCGCCTCGAGGTTGCCGTGGATGTCGCTGATGATGGCCCGCTTCACTGGGATGAGTTCCGCCTGGTCGGGGCCTGACGCACGTCGCGACGACGCTTGGAGACTACGAACGACTCCCCGCATGGTCAAGCGACGCCGCCTCGGCGTCCTCCCGTCCCGCCCCGGCGAACTCGAGCTGTGCCCATGAAAACGGTCGCCATCGACACGAGCCTGTCCCGTGGATCGGTCGCCGCCCTGGACGGTGACAGGCTTGCACTCCGCTGGCTCGAGCCCGCAGGGGAGCATGCCCGCCTGCTCGCCGCGGCGATCGCAGCGACGACCACGGAGCTGGGATGGCGGCCCGCCGACGTCGACCTCGTGGCCGTCGTCCGCGGTCCCGGATCGTTTACCGGCCTGCGGGTCGGCGTGACGACGGCGAAGGCGTTCGCGTGGGCGACGGGCTGCCGGCTGCTGGGAATCTCCGGCTTCGAGTCGATCGCCCGCAGCGCCGGCGCGACGCTGGCCGGTTCCGGCGGCGGCTGCCCGGAACTGCACGTGGCCTACGACGCCGGCCGTGGGGACGTGTTCGCGGCCACGGCGCTGCGGGCGGCTGCTTCCCCGTCCGGCTGGTCGGTCGGCCCGGCCGTGCTCTCGTCGGCCGACGCCTGGGTGCGGGGCCTCCCTGCCGGAGCCGCCGTCTCGGGGCCGGCGGTGAGCGTCCTGGCCGGACCGCTCGCCGGCCGTCCCGATCTGGTCGTCGCGCCGCCCGCCGCCCGCGTGGCCATGGCGGCGGACGTCGCGGCCATCGCTGCGGCACGGGCGGCTGCCGGCGAGGGCGACGACCCCGCCGCACTCCTGCCCGAGTACATGCGGCCCTCGTACGCCGACGAGGCGGCCCGCGGCTGAGCGGGGCGGGACGGCCGGCCGCCGGTCACGCGGCTTTTCCGCTCCCCTGTTCCGGGTCGGGGACGACGGTACGATTACGGCCGTTTTCCCGTCCAAAAACGGCACAGCGAACGGTCCGCGGAAAAAATCGCCGAGGCCTTTTTCCACCGGGCCGACCGGATGGGTAGCCGATGCTTTCCGGGGTCGCCGATCGCCGCAGCGTGCGGCGGCGGACCTGTTCCCCAGCCTGCCAAGGAGCGGTCGATGCGTCCCATCAAGAAGCTGCTGGTCGCCAACCGCAGCGAGATCGCCATCCGCGTTTTCCGGTCCGCGCACGAGCTCGGCATGCGGACCGTCGCCATCTACGCGCACGAGGACCGGTTCGCACTGCACCGCTTCAAGGCCGACGAGTCCTACCTGATCGGCCGGCAGGGGGAGCCCATCCGCTCCTACCTCGACATCGACGCGATCGTGGCGCTGGCCAAGGCCCACGACGTCGATGCGATCCACCCCGGGTACGGGTTTCTCTCGGAGAACCCCGAACTCGCCGCCGCCTGCCAGCGGGCCGGCATCCTGTTCGTCGGGCCGCGGGTCGAGCTGCTGCGAACCCTTGGCGACAAGACGGCCGCCCGCGAACTGGCGAAGCAGGCGGGCGTGCCGATCCTGGCCGGCAGCGCGAAGCCGGTCACCGGCTTCAACGACGCGCTGGCGATCGCGACGGACCTCGGCTGGCCGGTGATCATCAAGGCCGCCCACGGCGGCGGCGGCCGTGGCATGCGGGTGGTCCGCGGCGAGGACGAACTCGCCGTGGCCCTCGAGAGCGCCCAGCGCGAGAGCAAGACGGCCTTCGGCAGCGCGAGCGTGTTCGTCGAGAAGTTCATCCAGCGGGCGCGGCACATCGAGGTGCAGCTGCTCGGTGACCACCACGGCAACCTCGTGCACCTCTTCGAGCGCGACTGCTCCGTGCAGCGACGGCACCAGAAGGTGGTGGAGATGGCCCCCGCCCCGAACCTCGCCCCGGCGATGCGCGAGGCGATCTGCCAGGCGGCCCTGGCCATCGGCCGCACCGCCCGCTACGAGAACGCCGGCACCGTCGAGTTTCTCGTCGACGCCGACGCGGGCAGGTTCTACTTCATCGAGGTCAACCCGCGGATCCAGGTGGAGCACACGGTCACGGAGGAGATCACCGGCATCGACATCGTCCGCCGCCAGCTGCGCGTGACGGAGGGGTGGCGGCTCTCCGACCCGGAGATCGGCCTGGGCACGCAGGCCGAGATCAGGTCGATGGGCGCGGCGATCCAGTGCCGCGTGACCACCGAGGATCCCGAGAACAGGTTCCTGCCCGACTACGGCCGGATCACCGCGTACCGTTCGGCGAGCGGCATGGGCATCCGCCTCGACGCCGGCACGGCCTTCTCGGGGGCCGTCGTCACCCCCTACTTCGACTCCCTGCTCGTCAAGGTGACCGCCCGCGGGCTCACCCACCACGAGGCGGCCGGACACATCGAGCGCTGCCTCCAGGAATTCCGCGTCCGCGGCGTGAAGACCAACATCCCCTTCCTCATCAACCTGGTCACGCATCCCGACTTTCTCGCCGGCCGCTGCACGACACGGTTCATCGACGAGACGCCGGCGCTCTTCGAGTTTCCGGTGCGCCGCGACCGGGCCACGCGGCTGCTCGAATACCTCGCCGACGTGATCGTCAACGGCAACCCGCTGGTGAAGGGCCGGCCGGCCGCGGCACGGCGGCACGCGGCCCCCGTCCCGGCGTTCGATCCGCTGGCGCCGGTGCCCACCGGCACGCGGACGCAGCTCCAGGAGATGGGGCCGCAGGCGTTCTCCGCCTGGCTGCGCCGGCAGAACAGGCTCTTCATCACCGATACCACGATGCGCGACGCCCATCAGTCGCTGCTCGCCACGCGGATGCGGTCGTTCGACATGCTCGCCGTGGCGGACGCCTACGCCCGCATGGCTCCGGGCCTCTTCTCGCTGGAGATGTGGGGCGGCGCCACGTTCGACACGTCGATGCGGTTCCTGAAGGAGTGCCCCTGGGACCGGCTGACCCAGCTCCGCGAGCGGATTCCGAACATCCTCTTCCAGATGCTCCTGCGGGCCAGCAACGCCGTCGGCTACACGAACTACCCCGACAACGTCGTGCAGGCCTTCGTGAAGGAGTCGGCCGCCGCCGGTATCGACCTCTTCCGCGTGTTCGACCCGCTCAACTGGGTGCCGAACATGAAGGTGGCGATCGACGCCGTGCTCGAGAGCGGCGCGATCTGCGAGGCCGCGATCTGCTACACGGGCGACGTGCTCGACCCCGCCCGCACGAAGTACTCGCTCGACTACTATGTCACGCTCGCCAGGGAGCTCGAGAAGCTCGGCGCCCACATGCTGGCGATCAAGGACATGGCGGGGCTCTGCAAGCCCTTCGCTGCCGGCAGGCTCGTGAAGGCCCTGCACGACGCCATCGGCATCCCGATCCACTTCCACACGCACGACACGTCGGCCGCGTCGCTGGCCAGCGGACTGGAGGCGGCCCGGGCCGGGGCCAGCGTCGTGGACGCCGCCATGGCTCCCTTCGCCGGACTCACCAGCCAGCCCAACCTCAACGCGCTCGTCGACGCGGTCCGCAACACGCCGCTCGACACGGGACTCGCCCCGGACCCGCTCCGGCAGCTCGCCCACTACTGGGCGGCCGTCCGCGAGCACTACACGGCGTTCGAGTGCGGGATGAAGGCCCCCGACGCCGACCTCTACCTCCACGAGATGCCCGGCGGCCAGTTCACGAACCTCCTCGAGCAGGCGAAGGCGCTCGGGCTGGGGGACCGCTGGGAGGAGGTCTGCGTCGCCTACTCCCAGGTCAATCAGCTGCTCGGCGACATCGTCAAGGTCACGCCCACCAGCAAGGCGGTGGGCGATCTCGCGCTCCTGCTGGTCACCAACGGCATGCGCGGCTCCGACCTGCTCTCCGATTCCAGGGAGATGGCCTTTCCCGAGTCCGTGGTCGACCTGCTGGCGGGCCGGATGGGCCAGCCGCCGGGCGGCTTCCCGCCGGAGGTCGTGAAGCGGGTCGTCCGCACGGGCGACGTCGTCACCGGCCGGCCCGGCGCGTCGATGCCGTCCGCCGACTTCACGGCGGCACAGAAGAAGGTCGGCGAGATCCTCGGCCACGCCGCCTCGCCGCGGGAGGTGCTCTCCTGGCTGCTCTACCCCCGGGTCTTCCAGGACTACGCCCAGCACGTGGCCCGTCACGGCGACGTGAGCGTGCTGCCGACGCCGGCGTTCCTCGAGGGGCCCAAGCCGGGCGAGGAGCTGGCGGTCGACATCGAGCCGGGCAAGACGCTGGTCATCCGCCTGCTGACCGTGGGCGAGCCGCACGCCGACGGCACGCGGACGGTGTTCTTCGAGCTCAACGGCCAGCCCCGCAGCGTCTCCGTGTCCGACAAGAGCCTCGAGGCGAAGGTGCAGCGGCGGCCGAAGGCGGCCGTGGGCGACGCCCGCGAGGTGGGCGCCCCGATGCCCGGCCTGATCGTGACGGTCGCCGTGGCCGCGGGCGACACGGTCACGAAGGGACAGAAGCTGCTCAGCCTCGAGGCGATGAAGATGGAAACGACCGTCTACGCCGAGCGCGACGGCAAGCTGGCGGAGGTGCTCGTCGCCCCCGGCACTCCGGTCGAGGCGGGAGAGCTTGTCGTACGTTACGCTGACGCGTAACGACGCGGCTGCAAAGCCATCCATGGCCTTTGCAGCCTGGGGCCCTGCGAAGGAACGCCGAGGGTTCCGTCGCAGGGCGAGGTCGCCGTCCCGGCGACGTCGTACGTTACGCTGACGCGTAACGACGCGGCTGCAAAGCCATCCATGGCCTTTGCAGCCTGGGGCCCTGCGAAGGAACACCAAGGGTTCCGTCGCAGAGCAGGGTCGCCATCCTGGCGACGTCGTACGTTACGCTGACGCATTGGTGTTTCTTCTGAGGCACGCCGCCACCCCGGATGCTGAGGCGCCGGCCGGAGGCACGCGCAGGAGCCGGTGGGGTGTGTACACGCCGGGCTCGGCCATCCTGGCCGTCCCGGCTTGGCGAGCGTCCGCTCGCTCGTGCTTGCCCGGGCATCCAGCCCTGGCGCGCACTTGTGACGCGCGGTGGCCGCTGCATCCTTCTATCAGTACGCCGCCCCCCCGGATGCTGAGGAGCCGGCCGGAGGCACGCGCAGGAGCCGGTGAATTTTGCGACTCAAGAGCGGCGTGCCATTGGTCCCCGAGCCTCCCGTAGCAAAATCCGCCGGCGACGAGCATGCCGCAGACCGGCGAACCAATGTGCCCTCATGTGCGGATGTGCCCGCATGTGCGGGGCCCCGCGGCCCGCTCGACCCCGGGTTCCGAGCCCCGGTCAGCGGCCGACAACCACGAATTCATCGCGGCTGAGGCGGCCGTCGCCGTTGGTGTCGAAGCGGCGAAACCGCTCCGCGGCGTCGGGCTTGTCCCTGAGGTGAGAGAGGTATTCGTCCGACGAGAGGAAGCCGTCGCGGTCAGCGTCCCACGATGCGAAGATCTTCTGGCGGTCCAGCGATGCAGCGGGCGTGGCGGCGGCCGCTTTCCTGGAACCGCCCTTCTTTTCGACACTGCCCCCCGCGGCCACCGTGTCGCGGGCGGCGCTCGGCGGGAGTTTCTTTGCCCACGCGAGGGCTTTTTCCGTGAGCGCCTTCACCAGGCCGGGGTGATCGGCGGCGACGTCGCGGGATTCACCGGGGTCGGAGGGAATGTCGTAGAGCTGTGCTCCGCCGCCATCGTGATTGACGAAGAGCTTCCACTGCCCGTCGCGGACGGCGAGCGCCGGCGGCAGATAGCCGTCCTGCGTTCCCTGCACGCCGAAGAGCCACTCCCAGTGCAGCGGCTTCTTCCGCGCGGCCGGCGTGCCACGCCACAGGCCACTGAGATCCTCGCCGTCGGCTGCGAGGCCTGCGGGCACGTCAGCCCCAGCCAGCGCCGCGATCGTCGGCAGGAGGTCGACGGCCCCAACCACGCTCTGTTCGTCGACGCGTCCCGCAGGCACCGTGCCGGGCCACCGCACGAGCCCGAACGTGCGGATGCCCCCCTCGTACATGCTCCGCTTGCGGGCCCGCAGCGGGCCCGTGCTGCCGACGCCGGCATTGGCCGCATTCTTGATGCGGTAGTCCTCGGGGCCATTGTCGCTGGAAAGCACGATAATCGTATCGTCGGCAAGCCCCAACTCGTCGAGTGTGTCGAGCAGCCGGCCGATCTGCGTGTCGAGGTCGGTCAGGGAGGCGCAGAAGACCTGCATCTGCCTGCGGAGATCCTCGGCATCGCCCAGGTACTTCCGCATCCACGGGCCGAAGGCGGGGTCGTCGGCCTTCGGCTCGAGGGCGGCGTAGACCGCGAGTTGCTCCGGGGTCGGCTTCAGCGCCGCGTGCGGCAGCAGTGTCCAGACGTTGGCGTAGAACGGTTCCGCCTTGTGCCGGCGAATGAAGTCGATCGTCTCGTCCACGATCAGCCGGGTCGACTCGGCCCGGAAGAAGGGCGTTTTTCCCTCGTCGCCGAGCGACGGGCCGGATGAATTCACCGTCTTCGACTCGTCGAATCCGTACTGATCCGGGGCCGGTGCCCCCTTTCCCCCGCCCAGGTGCCACTTGCCGAAGTGCGCGGTCGCGTAGCCGACCGTCTTGAGCAGGTCGGGCAGCGTCGTGACGTCGGGGTCGAGCCAGTTCGGCATCGAGCGGGACGCATTGCTCTCGTCGGTGGCGAAGTGGCCGTGGATCTGGTGACGGGCGGGATAGTGCGACGTCATGAAGGCCGCGCGGCTGGGAGAGCAGACGGTGGCAGCGACGTAGAACTGGCGAAACCAGGTGCCCTCACGGGCGAGCCGGTCCAGATGCGGCGTCTTCACATACGGGTGCCCCGCGAACCGAGCGTCGCCCCAGCCCTGGTCGTCGGTGAGGATGAAGATCACGTTGGGCCGCCGCAGCGGGACGTCGGCCGCGTTCACGCCTGTCGCCCACGCAAGCACAAGGAGGGCCGAAGGCAGGGCGGATGCCGTTTTCATCTGCGAACACCTCCGGCGTCACGTCACGGAACCGGCTGCGGCGACGGAGGACGCTTCGTCGGTCGGCGCATGCAACCGCAAGGGGCCCACTACTTGACCAGATCCTTGAACACCTTCCGCACCTTCTCCACCTTGGGCGCAGCGACCGCCCGGCAATAGGGCTGCGACGGATTCTTGGCGAAAAAGTCCTGGTGATAGTCTTCGGCGGGATAGAACGTCTCGGCCTTCGTCACTTCCGTGACGATCTTGCCCGGAAACACCCGGGCCGCGTCGAGCCTCGCGATCACATCTTCGGCAATCCGCTTCTGCTCGGCGTTGTGGTAGAAGACGCCCGATCGGTACTGCGTGCCGACATCGGCCCCCTGCCGGTTGAGCGTCGTCGGGTCGTGCGTCGCGAAGAACACCTCGAGCAGCTTCTCGAACGACACGACGGTCGGGTCGTATTCGATCTCGATCGCCTCGGCGTGGCCCGTGAGCCCGGTGCAGACGTCCTTGTAGGTCGGATTGGGCACCTTGCCGTTGGTGTAGCCGCTGGTGACGCTCCTCACCCCCTTGAGTTCGGCGTAGACCGCCTCGGTGCACCAGAAGCAGCCGCCCCCGAACGTGGCCTTCGCCAGCCCGGCCTGCCCGTCGTCCGCCGCGCCGCCCTGCGGTGCACTACCCATGATGCCGATCACTCCGGTCAGAAGGATGACGATGCGTCGTCGATTCACGGTTCGTCGATTCATGATGATGCCGCTCTCCCGCTGCGACGGACCGTGCGACGGCCGATACCTCGGCCGATGTGACGGCCGGTCGGCCGCCGTCGCGACATTCTATGCGGGGCGGCGCCGGATGCCGGAAGCGACGCCGGATCCACCACGAATCGTAGCGGCTTTTCCGCCCACTCCCCGGCGTAGGCCACGCCGATCCGGGGCGTCCGCACGACGAGCCGCCGCGGCACGGCGTCGCCGGCCTCGAGCCACAGGCCGGTGCGGCGGTTCGCCGCACGACCGTCGAACGCCCGGTCGATCCCCAGCGCCTTCGTCACGCGGCCGGGGCCGGAATGCTCCCCCACCGCACGGATCAGCACCGCCGCCGGCACTCCCTCGGCCCCCGTCACGATGTTGAGCATCCAGTGCATGCCGTAGCAGAGGTAGACATACCAGCGGCCGGCGGGCCCGAACATCGTCGCGTTCCGCGGGGTGAGGCCCCAGGAGCCGTGGCAGGCGAGGTCATGGGATCCGAGGTAGGCCTCGGTCTCGACGATGCGCTGCCGAGTGCGCCGCCCATCGGCGGCCTGCACCACCAGCCATGCCCCGAGCAGGTCGCAGGCCACCCGGTCCGCCGGACGGTCGAAGAACGACGCGGCGAGAACCGCATGTCGCGGATGCCTCGAACCCACCATCGTTCCTGACTTTCCTGTGGATGGAGCCGGGGATCGGTGCGAGGATCCCGAGCGTTTGGCCGCCGCGGCCACGGCGAGGGAACTCGTACCGGCCCCGGCGGCGCCCCTCGACCCCATGTCGCGGCACGCCGTGCGGATGCGCTCTAGGACGCCGCGATTCCATCGGGCATCATACCCACCCCGGGCGGCCCACGGCGGCGGCACGGCTCACACCCACACGCGGAGCATCTTTTCCCGCCATGGAAGCAGGCATCGTCGGACTGCCGAACGTCGGCAAGAGCACCCTCTTCAACGCCCTGACGATGTCGAAGGCCGCGCAGAGCGCGAACTATCCCTTCTGCACGATCGAGCCCAACGAGGGGATGGTGAGCGTGCCCGACGGCCGGCTCACGAGGATCACGAAATACATCCCGCCCCAGAAGGTCATTCCCGCGGCCCTGAAGCTCGTCGACATCGCGGGCATCGTGAAGGGAGCCAGCGAGGGCCAGGGTCTCGGCAACAAGTTCCTCTCCCACATCCGCGAGGTCGACGCGATCCTGCAGGTGGTCCGCTGCTTCGAGGATCCCGACGTCATCCACGTGGCGGGCAAGGTGGATCCTCTCTCCGACATGGAGACGATCGAGATCGAGCTGATGCTCGCCGACATCCAGCACCTGGAGAACCTGCTCCCCAAGGCGGAGCGGGCGGCCAAGGGCGCCGACAAGGATTCGAAGCTCAAGGTCGAGGTGATGAAGAAGTGCCTCGCCCATCTCGGCGAGCAGAAGCCGCTCCGCACGCTCACGCTCGACGAGGCCGAACGGCAGGCCGTGAGGGAGTTCGGCCTGCTCACGGCCAAGCCGATCCTCTACGTGGCCAACGTGGACGAGACCGACCTCGATGGCAAGGGGCCGCTCGTGCAGAAGGTGCGGGCGGCGGCGGCGGCGGCAGGCGCCTCGGTGGTGCCCGTGTGCGCGAAGCTCGAGGCCGAGATCGCGGAGCTCGACGAGGCCGACCGGGCCGAGATGCTCTCCGGCGCCGGGCTCACCGAGCCGGCGCTCGCGGTGCTGGCCCGGGCCGCCTACAAGACGCTCGGCCTGCAGAGCTACTTCACTGCGGGCGAGAAGGAGGTGCGGGCCTGGACGATCCCGGTCGGGGCCACCGCCCCGCAGGCGGCCGGCGTGATCCACACCGACTTCGAGAAGGGCTTCATCCGGGCCGAAATCTACTCGCTCGAGGACCTCGAGGCCTACGAGACCGAGAAGGAGATCCGCGCCGCCGGCAAGCTCCGCGTGGAGGGGAAGGAGTACGTGATGCGCGACGGCGACATCTGCCACTTCCTCTTCAACAAGTAGGCGGATCCAGATTCAGCCGCGGACCGACTCGGGCCGTTCCGCCGCCGCACGGAGATGCTGCGGGAGCCATTCTTTCTCGGCCTCGTCGGGATCGACCGCGCTCACCGCAGCGGTCGGCGCGAAGCCTTCCGCATACTCCTCGACGTGCTCCTCCCGGGCGCTCGTGCCGAAGAAGGAATACATCACCGGCACGAGCACGAGCACGAGCAGTGTGGTCATCGCCAGACCGAAGGCCAACGCCGTCGCCATCGGGATCAAGAACTGCGCCTGGAAACTCTTCTCCAGCAGCAGCGGGAGCAGGCCGCCGATGGTGGTGATGCTTGTGAGCATGACCGGCCGGAATCGCAGACAACCCGCCTCCCGCAGGGCGAGCCGCAACGGATGCCCTTCGCGAACGCGGATATTGATGAAGTCGATGAGACAGATCGAGTCATTGACCACAACACCGGCCAGCGCCACCAGCCCAAACATGCTGAACAGCGTCAGCGGCATGCCCATCAGCGCATGGCCGAACACCGCGCCCGCCACTCCGAACGGGATCGCCGCCATGATGAGGAAGGGCTGAAAATACGACTTGAACTCCATCGTCAGCAGCACGAACATCGCGAAGGTCGCGACGACGAAGCCCACCCCGAGGCTGCGGAGCGACTCGTTCGACTGCTCCCGCTGTCCTTCCCAGCGGACCCGCACCAGCGGATAGTCGCGGCGCAGGTCTGGCATGAGCCGCCGCTCCATGTCGGCCGTGACCTGGGCGCTCGTCAGAGAACTTTTGGCGACGTCGATGTCAGCCGTCACGGTGATCGAACGCCGCTGGCCGAGCCGGTTGATCTCCGAATAGCCGCGGGCGACGTTGACGTCGGCGAGCTCCTTCAGCGGCCTCTTGACGCCGTCGGGCCCGGTGACCCTGATCTCGTCGAGCGTGGCGAAACTGCGCCGCTCCTCCCGTGGGTAGCGCACCATGAGCTTCACTTCGTGCCGCCCCCGCTGCAGCCGCATCACCTCCTCGCCGTAATAGCTCGCTCGGATCGTCGCGGCGAGGTCGGCCAGCGACACGCCCATGGCCTCGGCCCGCGGCTTGACCTTGAGCTGGTATTCCCACTTGCCGGGCCGTGAGTCATCGTCGATGTCGATGACGCCCGGATACTGCGCGAGCCACTCCTTGCACCGCTCCACGGCCGCCTCCAGTTGCTGGACGGAATCGGGTCCCGCCTGGGCGAGCAGTTTGAACTCGATCGTCTTCCCGCCGGGGCCGATGTTCTCCGTGCCGTAGATCAGCGACTCGGTGCCGGCGAAGTCGCCCGCCGTCCGCCGCCATTCGCTGATGAACTGCTCGCTGGTCACGTCCCGCAGCTCTCCCTCGATCAGTTCGACGGCCACGGCCCCCACGTGGCTGCCGCTCATCCGCGCGTCGGGTCCCACCTCCCCCTGCGCCGCGACCTGGCCCACGGCGCGGTGCACCAGCGTGACGATCGGCGCACCTGCGGGCGACAGCTCCCGGGATACCGCGAACGCCGCATCCTCGATCCGCCGCGTCGCCTCCTCCGTCACGCTGGCCGGAGTGCCGTCTGGAAAGACGACCTTCGCCACGAGCCGATTCGCATCGATCTTGGGAAAGAGCAGGAACGGCGTGACGCCGCTGCGGACGATTCCTCCGGCCAGCAGCAGGATGCACGCGGCCACGGCCAAAACCGACAGCCGGTTGTCGAGGGCGAAGTCGAGAAACGGCGCATACACGCTCCGCACGAACCACTTCAGCCCGCGGTCGCAGCCCCGCTGCAGCCAGGCCACGGCCGGAAGAAGCAGCCGTAGCGGATAGAGCACGATGCCGAAGATGGTGAATACGAGATTTTTCTCGTGCGCCAGGTGGCCCGGCAGGATGAGGAGCGATTCGGCCAGCGACACGAGGAGCGTCGAGATGAAGGCGAATGGCATCACGGCGATGAACTTGCCCATCACGCCCGACACGAAGCACAGCGGCAGGAACGTGATCACGGTCGTGAGCACGCTGGAGATCACGCTGGGAATCACCTCCACGGTGCCGTCGATCGCCGCGGCGGTCAGGCTCTTCCCCATCCGCCGATGCCGGTCGACGTTGTCGCTGACCACGATCGCGTCGTCCACGACGATGCCGATCGCCATCAGGAAGGCGAACATGGAGAGCATGTTGAGCGTCTGGTCGGTGGCGTGCATGAGCGCGCCGGTCCCCAGCATCGAGAAGGGGATGCCCATGGCCACCCAGAACGCGATCTTCAGGTCCAGGAACAGCGCCAGCATCACGAACACGATCACCAGCCCCTGCAGACCGTTGGAGATCAGCATGTCGAGCCGGTCCCTGACATCGATCGACTGGTCGGCCCACAGCGTCAGGTCGTAGCCCGGCGGCAGCTTCGCCTCGGCCACGTACTTCTTCACGGCGGCGACCATGGCGAGCAGGTCCTCGCCGGAACTGCGGTCGATGGAGATCACCATGCCGGGGCGGCCGTTGATGCGGTTGCTCGAGGCCACGTCGGCGAACTCGTCGCGGACCGTTCCCAGGTCGCCGACAGTGAGCACCAGGCCGTCGGGGAGCGTGACGAGCGGAAGCTTGGCGATCTCGCGGCCGACGTACCGCTTGTTCTTGCCGCGCAGCAGGATCTCGCCTCCCTCGCTGCGGATCGTGCCGCCTGGCAATTCGAGGTTTTCGCGGCGGACGATGTCGGCCACCTTCTGGAGCGACAGCCCGTACTTCCGCAGCGTGGCCTCCGAGATCTCGATGTCGATCTCGTAATCCTTGGCGCCGAGCAGGTTGGCGGCCGACACTGCCGGAAGGGCGAGCAGGTCGTCACGGACGCTTTCGGCCACGTCGCGCAGGCCGCCTTCGGCCGGCGCGTCCCTGGCGCCGCCCTCGGGCGCCAGGACACCCACCTTGATGGCCGGCGTCCGCAGCGTCACCTGCTCGACCTTCGGGTCCTCGGCGAGGTCCGGCATGCTCGGGATCCGCTCCACTTCGGAGCGGATTTCGCCGAGTGTCTTTTGCACGTCCTTGACGCTGTCCTGCAATTCGAAGACGCAGAACCCCGTCCCTTCCTGGGCGACGCTCGTGATCTTCTTGATTCCGGCGACGCTGCGGCAGGCCTCCTCGACCTTCTGGCAGATTCCCTCCTCGACCTCCTCGGGCGTGGCGCCCGGATACGGCACCGTCACCAGCACGATCTCGAGATCGAACTCCGGAAACACCTCGCGGCGCATCGACGCGAAGGCCATCGCCCCGACGAGCAGGATGGCGATGACCAGCGTGTTCATCGCCGGCATGTTGCGGACTGTCCAGCTGACGACGCTTCTCATCGGGGGGCACTCACAGGGCGTCGCTGTCAGCGGCGGTGCCGGCCGTGCGGGCGGTCCCCGCGGCAGCACCGCCGGCCTCGACCACGTCCATCCCGGGACGCGGATTGGACAACTGGCTCGTCACCACGCGATCTCCGGCCGTGAGCCCCGAGGCGACCGAATCGAAGACCACGCGACCGCCGCTCACCTGCAACGACCGAGGCCTGATCACGACGAGTCGCCCGTCACGCACGACCCAGACGTCGCCGCTCGGACGCTGGCATTCCTCCGGGATCGACACGAGTTCGCCGGGGGCCTCGACGTGCACCCGCACCTCCACGAACATGCCCCGCAGCAGCGACTTCGGCGCCCCCGGCGGAGCCTGCGGCATGGCTGCTCCGTACCGGTCGATCGCCACGACGTCCCGAGGATGCTCGACGAGCACCCGGCACGGCAGCGTGCGGGTCTTCTCGTCGAGGCCGCGGCCCTCCTGCCTCGACAGCGTGCCCTTCCACTCGTAGGCGGAGTCGCCGACGGTGAACACCACGGTGGCAGGCACGTCCAGTTCGCCGTGGGCCTCGCGTGCGGGGGCGTCGACGCGGCGCCGGCTGCTCCATACTCTGGCCACCTCATCCATCTGCAGGCTCGTGCGAACCTCGACGGACTGCGTATCCTCGATCGTGACGAGGGGTGTGCCCTTGGCGACGAACGACTCCTGCTCGACCTTGTCCTCGACGACGATCCCGTCGATCGGCGCCACGATCCGCGTTCTGGAAAGGTCGAGCTTCGCCTTGTCGAGCATCGTCGCGGCCAGCGACTGCCCCTCCACGAGCCGGTTGCGCCGCTTGGCGAGCACCCGCCTCTGGCCCTCGGCCGTGCTCAGCAGGTTCGTCGCCGACAACTCCTCCCGCAGCGCGCGATCGTGCTCCGACTCCGTCACGACCCGGCTGTTCCTCAGGTTCTCCAGGCGTGCGGACTCGCGACGGGCGAGGTCCACCTGCCGACGTGCGAGATCGATCGCGGTGGCGTTCTGGGCGACTTCTTCGTCAAGCTCCTCGATCGCGTGACCTGCCTGCTTGAGTTCGCGATCCAACCTGTCCACGTCGAGTTCGTAGTCGCGTGGATCGATCTCGAAGAGCACCGTGCCCGCCCTGACGAACTGCCCCTCGTTGCAGGCCGTCGATTTCCTGAGCACCCGCCCGCCGACCTCGGACGCCAGCGTCACTTCGCGGAGCGGCACCACGACGCCGTCCGCCTCGATGGTCAGGCCGCTCTTCTCCCGCGTCGCCTCCACCGTGCGCACGGGCGTGGCGGCCCCTTCTTCGCTGGCCTTGCGTGCGGGGGGCGGTTGGCTGCCCATGAGCAGGAACGCGGCCATGCCCGCTCCCAGAATCACCAGCGGCACGAGCCAGCCGACGATCGCGCGGATGATCTTCATGAACCGACCTCCTCTCCGGCGTGATTCTCGTGGGGGCTGTGATGGTGCTGCCCGATGAGCGGCGGCACGGAGCCCAGCGCCGCCAGGGCGTAGCGGGTGACGTGATCCGCGAGCGGCCGCAGGGCGTGGTGCGATGCGATCTCGTCCTCGGGCACGAGCATGGCCACCACGTCGCCGGCCGCACGGTAGAGAAAGCACTGGCCTATGATCGAGAGCGCCACCCGCCGGAGGTCGGCATCCGACAGCCGCCCCTCGACGATCTCGTCGAGGATCGACACGAGCAGCGTGAACCGCGGCCGGATGTAGTCCTCGACGAGTTCGCGGCAGGCGTCCGTGGGATGCAGGACCTCCCGCATCATGAGCCGGACCTGCCACGGGGGCTCGCCGAAGCCGAGCATCCGCTCGAGCAGGTTGGCGACGAAGTCCTGGAGTTTTCGCTGCGGCGGCGTGCCCGGCAGCCACTCCGGCAGCGGCACCTGCCGGCCCCGATCCTGGTGGGCATGCTTGACGCTCTCGATGTAGAGCCGCCGCTTGTCGCCGAAGTAGTAGTTGACCGCGGCCACATTCACGCCGGCGGCCGCGCAGATGTCGCGGACAGTGGCCGCCTCGAAGCCTCTGTCGGCGAACTCCCGGCCGGCCGCCGAGAGGATCCGCTCGCGTGGATCCGCGGCGGGATCGGGGCGGCGGGGCTGAGAAGAGGCGGTCATCGGCGGCCCAAAGGACGGCTGAACGGGATGGCTGAACGGCGTTTTTCTCGGGAAAAGAGCCGAAACAGCCGTTTGAATCGATTGTATTTGAGAGAACCGCAGACGTAAACCTGGAATAACCAGCGGCAGGCGGCCCGGGAGCCGTCCACGGGTGCGCGAGGCCCGGAGCGTCCCGGTGCCGCAACGGGTCGCCGACACGCTGGCAGGGCATCTTCGGGCGGCTGCGGGGGCGACCATCCTCCGGGGCGTGGCCATGGCCCGGCAGACACGGAGAACCGCGATCGCTCCCCGGGGCAACGCGACTCGCGCCTGCGCTACCCGGCCGCCCGCAGCGAGCCGACCAGTTCGAGCAGTTTCCGTCCGGCTGCCATCCGGCGCTCGCGGCCGCGGCCGCGAAGTTCCTCGACGGCCACCGGCTGCGGCGCGACCCGCAACGCCTGTTCCATTCCGGCGGCGAGTGATTCCGGGTCGCCCACGGCGAAGAACGAGACCGTGGGCTCGTCGGCGAGTTCCCGGTTGATCGGAATATCGGAGACGATCGACCTGATTCCGACCGACACCGCGTCGTACACGGCCCCGCCGCCCGGCCCCCCCTCGCAGAGCGTC
>Ga0214917_10000232_pt1 | contig 71733 bp, 65 predicted proteins | sample LL_1208_BB_MetaG_FD_177983 | JGI IMG/M metagenome (GOLD analysis project Ga0214917, IMG submission 177983) | Freshwater microbial communities from Lake Lanier, Atlanta, Georgia, United States - LL_1208_BB | ecosystem: Environmental > Aquatic > Freshwater > Lake | place: USA: Georgia | collected... | reverse complement strand
ACTCCGATTTTTCGGCACGCTTCTTCTAGGCTATCCCCCTTGGCTTGTTCTATTTCCACCGTGCGAAGATGTTGGACGATCTCCTCGGCGCTATATCGTTTTTTTGGCATGACTGACCTCCTTATAGAGGCCCAGATTGTAACATTCAACCTGGACCAGTTTTACCCGACCAGGTCAAAGACGTCTCTCACGAAACCGCTAAAGAGTTGCAATCTGGGTGGAGAAAACAACAGCTGCATTATTTCAAAGCTTTTATTCAGCCCGAAATAGGGACGGTAAAGCTTCGATGTGTGACCCCGCAAATGGTTAAAAGGGTCTTCATCCGAATGACAGCGCTTGGGAAATCTCCCACTGCGCAGCGTTTAGTGTATGCAACCCTAAAGAAAATGTTTGGGGATGCGGTGGAGAATTATCAATACCTTTCAGTCAACCCGGTGCTTAGGAAACTAAAGCCGGGAGTGGCAGAAAAAGAAGCCCCTCACTTGAATTTTTCACAAGTGAAAGCGCTTCTTTCTCACACCGAGGATAAGAAGTATGGGTTAGCCATTTGGATCCAAATTTATTTGGGTTTACGAGTAGGAGAACTCATCGCTCTTAGATGGGAAGACATCGACCTCGAAACAGGGCGAATCCATATTCGCCGTACTTACGTAACCAAGACCGGACTCTTTCGGGAGTATCCGAAAGGGGGGAAGCACCACAGCCACTCTATTCCAGTAGAGTTGGTTGAAAAGCTGAGTGCTGCCAAAAAAGAGTCTACCAGTCCTATGGTAGTCACTTCGCCTCACAGCAATAGGCTTCCCTACAAATGGTACGTTAAGTATCTTAAAGAGTACTGTTCTGAACTCGCACTTCCTCAAATCGCAACACATGGTTTGAGGCATTCGACATCAGAACTCTACATTCATCATGGGGTTATTCCCGGACAAAAGTGTCCAAAAAGTGTCCATATTTCAGTAGACCCAGTTCACACCTTTTCGAGAAAAACCCTGTAAGTTAATGAAATGATTGATGGTGGAGGGGGAAGGATTCGAACCTTCGAAGGCAGAGCCGTCAGATTTACAGTCTGATCCCTTTGACCGCTCGGGAACCCCTCCACATTTTGAAAGACCTTTTAGCGAACTGGAGCCGGCGATGGGACTCGAACCCGCGACCTACTGATTACAAATCAGTTGCTCTACCAACTGAGCTACGCCGGCTAACCTCTGGCTCGCAAAAGGGAATTTTTACCTTGTTAAGGGGAAGCGGGTCAATCGACTTTCAATTATGAAAAATGATTATCGATTTTTCAGCTGTGGGGGTTTTTTGGAATTAAAAGCCCGTGAATCAATGGGTTTAGGAAAAACGAGAGTCAAATAAGCCTCAATCAAAACTTAATCAAATCAATTTAAGTAATTGATAATATACAGATAAAAGATATGGTTCACGTGGGCGTGATTGAAACTTCTACAACCGTATTCCAAGACTACAACTGGCTTCCCGCTGGAAAAAACTGGCATGTGGGATGCTCTCTCACCCTGTAGGGTTTCGATATCGGTTGGGGGGTAAAATGAAGAAGCAAATCATCCGAGGCCTTGTCACTTCTGTGACAAGGGTTTCATCCACACTTTCAAAAGTTCAGGTTCGGCTTTCTCATGGGCTCAAATACCACCCTGGCCAATCCATTTGGATTAGCCCGATGACCAGTCGATTCATGGGAAGTGGAGTAACCGGGTTTTATCAACTCTGCGGCTGCCCGGAAGCGGCTCTCCGTTCGAATAATTACGAATTTTTGGTGGAAACCAACCCCGTTTTGGGACTGTTGAGAGGGTTGGGGAAAGTGCGGCCCGGAGATTTTTTGGAAGTGGAAGGCCCGTTCGGAACTTTCTGGCCGCTGCGAGCAAGGCCAGAAGAAAACGTGGTTTGGATCGCGACCCCCGAAAAACTGGGACCCTTTTTAGCTTGTGTGCAATCCAGCAATTTTGAAAGAATTCGCCCAAGAAAAATTCTTCTCCTCGTTCAAGTCGCAAACGAAGAAGCGCTTCCTTACCGGGAGCTTTTCGAATCCAAAGGGGTGGCGGTCATCCCCTGTTTCCAGCACCCGTCCCAGTGGGTCAATGGATTTTTGGGCGGCTTGTCCACTTTAATGAGACACGAGAAGTTCCGATTGGATTTTAAAACTGCACGGTATTTCATTTCAGCTGCTTCTCCGCTGGTTCAAGAAGTTTGGAATTTACTCGTCCACGAAAAGGGCGTGCCTTCAAATCAAGTGGTTCACGAAGCCAATGGAGTGGGCAGCCAGTCGATCGAACAGCGGTTCCGGGAGCACTCATCCGAGCGTTTAAAAGCGGCGTGAAAGCTCAAACATGAGAATGGCCCCTGCAGCACTCACGTTGAGCGATTGGACTTTTCCTTTGAGGGGAATTTCCGTCAACCAATCGCAAGTTGAGAGCGTCAAGGGTTTTAGCCCCTCAAGCTCTGTCCCTAAAACCAAAACTACTTTGTCAAAAGTGGGCGTTTCTGGGACTGGCTTCGAACCTTCTCCCAAAGCAGCTCCTACAATCCAGAATTCTTTTTCTTTTAGTTTTCGGAGAGCTTCATTGAGGTTTGGGACTTGCAGTATTGGAATCGTCTCCACAGCCCCCACAGAAGCATGGTATGCACCGGGTGTCACAGTCACGCTTCGGTCTTTGGGGATAATCACTCCCCGGACTCCCAGCGCCTCTGCTGTTCTACAGAGCGCACCTAAGTTTTGAGGGTCTTGTAAGTGGTCGAGTGCCAACACCAAAGCATTGCGTTCCCCTGCCAGAGTCTGAATCCAATCTGACCAAACGGCGTACTCAAAAGGTTTTACTTGAGCAATCAGGGGTTCTGAGAAAGCTTCTTTCTTGGCGTGGGACCCTATCGACAACCCTAATTCTTTGGCCAAAGACAAGATTTCTTCCAGCCGAGGGGAGGGTTTCGAAACAGGTTGGCAACTGACAGATAAAATTCTCTCTGGCCGGTGTCTTAAAATGTGCTCGATAGCACTGAGCGATTGAATGACTACCAAGGCCGCTTTACTCCACATGTCAGCATTTTAGCCCCGTAATAAGGGTTTAAAATGGATTCGCCTTTGGGCTGGGCCCAGTAGCCAAAAGTTCCCTTGGGGACCATGGGACAATAAAAAAGCTGCCAATCTTTTTTGAGGGAGTCGTTCTGGCGGATCAAGCTGGTTGCCCCTTCGCTGTAAAGGCCAAAAGCTTTTCTCGACTCTTCATCCGTTTGGCTTTGAGCCAAAGCTTGAATTCCCGCTTGCATCTTATTGAGTGGTTCAGTGGGACTGGCCACGGTTTTTAAATAGTTTGCCAAGTCTGATTGAGCTGCAGTCGCAGTTGCCCGGGCATCAACCAGTTTGTCCCCGGCCAGAGCTTTGTGAAGGCTGGAGTACGAATGCAAAACCCCTTTTGAATCCGATGCAAAAAGTCCGAACGAAAAAAACAGCAAGAACGCAGAATAAAACAGGTTCTTCGGCATGGCTTTTCTCCTGTAAAGGCTTTTCAAATTAGCCCCCAAGGCGTATCGTGTCACTCAAAATGTTTGTAAAACTGTTTAAAAACTTAGTAGCTATTTTGGTCGGTTTTTTTTGTAGCCAGTCACTCTCAAAGCCTTTGTCTTTGGACGAGTATTTGGGGCAAGTCAAAAAAGGGAATGAAGGCATCCAAGCTCTGATGGAAGGCAGTAAAGCGGTCTTGTCGAGACAAGAAGAAGCCCGCCTTTTGGTTCGGCCGAATTTCTTCACGAATATTTCTTTCTATAACGATGCAAAGCCCACCGCGGCCCCCTTTTTTATGGGGACGCGGACTTTGGTAGACAGTTACAACTTTGGTTTTGCCCAGCAGACACCTTTCGGCTTGGCAGGCAAACTGTATTACCAATGGACTTACACTCGGATCGAGGGGACGCAGCCTGGTTTTCTGACTCTCCCCAATTTCTATGAAGCGAAACCGGTTTTGGAGTTGAGCCAGTCACTTTGGAAAAATGGATTTGGCTCCGAAACCAGAAGCAATTTGCAAGTAGCAGAGTCGGGGGCGAAAGCCCAAGGGTTTGCAGACTCTTTCCGGCTTAAAGCGGCGTTAGCCGAAGCAGAAGGGGTTTTTTGGAAGCTGGCGATTTCCCGCCAGGTCGTCAAAGTACAGAAAGAAAGCCTGGAACGAGCTGAACGTTTGAGAGAGTGGAATCGGCGCAGAGTCAGAAATGGGCTAGGAGATCGTTCGGACGAACTGCAAGCGGAAGCGAACCTTCAAGTGCGGACTTTGGAATACCAAACTGCGCTGAATGATCTCCGAAGTGCTGCGCTTCAGTTCAACAGCTTGCGAGGGATTCAAAAGGAAACAGTAGAAGACGAGCTTCCCTCCATTAACCGCCGCACGACAGAAGACCTAAAGCCTAAAGACAAAACAGGGATGCGTCTGGATGTGAGAGCGGCTCAGGAACTTGCCAAAGTGGCAGAAGCAAATGCACAAATTGGAAAAGAGCGCAACTCACCCACTTTGGATTTGTTTGGGACATTGGCCACCAATGGCCGGACCGACCAGTGGAATAGTGCTGTATCTGATTCCTTCAAAAGCAAGTACCCCACTTTTACTGTGGGAGTTAAATTCCAAACGGCTTTGGATGTTGGTCAAGTAATCGACGACCAACGGGCTTACAGCGCTGAAAAAAAAGCAGCCGAGCTGACTTACCGTCGGAAAGCTTTTGAAGAGGAGCGGGATTATGCAGATTTGCGAAAGAAGTTTGAGGAAGCAAAGGAACGCTTAAGCCTCTGCTTCGGAATCGAAGAAGTTCAGGAAAAGAAATTAGCCAGGGAGAAGGAGCGGTTGAAACTTGGAAGAAGTGTCACGTACCAAGTCATTCTCTTTGAGCAGGACTTTGCATCGGCTGAACTGCTCCGCTTGAGAACTCAAGGGGAGCTCTTGGGGTTGATGACTCAATTGAACTTATATGGAGAAGACTTATGAACTTGGCGGATCTTTCCATAAAAAGGCCCATCTTCATTACCTGTATTGTCACAGCGATCATCGTTTTGGGTGTGATGTCGATGAGAAAGCTGGGGGTTGATCTCTTCCCTGATGTTACTTTTCCGATTGTCACTGTAACCACTCTTTATCCCGGGGCGGGCCCATCCGAAGTGGAAACTCTGGTCTCAAAAGTGTTTGAAGAAGAAATTAGCACTGTTTCCGGTATCAAGCGCTTGAGTTCAAGAAATTCCGAAGGCGTGAGCGTTGTTATTGCTGAGTTCAATCTTGAGACGGATGTAAAGTATGCTGAACAACAGATTCGCGATCGGGTTTCTTCTGCGAAGATCAAACTGCCAGTGGAGGCCAAAGAGTCCATTATTCGGAGAATCGACCCCGCCGATCAACCGATCTTAGTGGTGTCTCTCAGCGCCAACCTGCCTGCGGGAAAACTCTATGACCTTGCGAGCGAGGGGATTCGTCCACGGCTTGAGCAAATCAATCAAGTGGGGCTGGTTTCAATTCAAGGTGGGAGAAAAAGGGAGATTCGGGTCGAGCTGGATAGAAACAAACTCCGTGCTTTTGAAATTTCAGCATCGCAAGTGGTCCAAGCAATCAAAGCGACTGGGATGAATATCCCCGCTGGAAAAGTCACAGAGACTTCAAAAGACATCGTCTACCGCACTCTGGGCGAGTTTAAGACTGTCGACGATGTGGCTGCGACTGTGGTGAGCTTCATTGGAAATGACGTGCCTGTCCGAGTGGGGCAATTGGGCCGAGTGGTGGATGAGTTGGAAGATGAAAAAACCCGATCTTTTCTGAACGGTGAGCCCGCGCTCTTTTTAAAAATCTATCGCCAATCCGGGGCGAATACCATCCGAGTGGTCCAAGAAGTAAAAAAGAAAGTGGCACAAATTCAGGAGGAGCTCGGCAAGGGCGAGCAAGCGGTTAAATTTGCAGTGGTTCAAGATGGAAGCAAGCCGATTAGAGCCAACGTGGACGACGTTACTGAATCCATTTTCTTTGGAATTATTCTGACCATTATTGTGGTGTTTTATTTTTTGGGCAGCGGGCGCTCGACAATCATCACAGGGCTTGCGCTTCCAAACTCACTTTTAGGGGCTTTCATCCTGATGGCGGCTGCGGGGTTTACGATTAACGTGATGACGCTTTTGGCCCTCTCTCTGTCGGTGGGGTTGCTGATTGATGATGCCATTGTGGTCCGAGAAAACATTTTTCGCCACATCGAGAGCGGAGAGTCGCCTCTGGTGGCTGCATCCAAAGGTACTAAAGAAGTGATGTTGGCAGTGATAGGCACCACGCTGGCTGTAATCGCTGTATTTGGACCAATCGCATTTCTTTCGGGAGTGGTGGGGCAGTTTTTCAAGCAATTTGGTCTCACGATTTGTTTTGCCATGGCTATTTCCTTGTTTGATGCTCTAACCGTAGCCCCGATGCTTTCCGCTTATTTTGCGGGTACTTCACATGGAATCAAAACCACCGGCCTCTGGGGCAAGACAGTGGGACGGTCCCTCGAAGCTTTCAATCGCTTTCAAAACTGGCTGGAAGCTAAATATGAAAAAACTCTCCAAATGACATTGGAGAGGCCTAAGACGGTCTTGGTGGGAGCTGTGATCATTTTTGTGTTGAGTTTGGTTGCTACAGCGAAGATCCCAAAAACATTTCTCGGTGCGCAAGACATGGGGGAATTCTCGGTAGGTTTGGATATGCCGCCTGGGACCAGTCTTGGGGCCATGGCCGAAGTCAGCCTCGAAGTTGAGAAAGTAATTCGAGCCAACCCAGAAGTGAAAGGCACGACTCTGACCGTAGGAAATGACCAGGGCGAAGCCAATATGGCGAATTTTTATGTGGAACTGGTGTCCCAAAAGCAGAGAAAAATGAACACTTCGCAGTTCAAAGCTTCTTTACGACAGCAATTAAAGCCTTTTGCTTCCGCCAATCCCACAGTGAAAGATGTGGACATGGTGGGGGTTGGCCAGCGGCCTTTTAACGTTAATATCATTGGCAATGATCTTGACCAAATCGTGGGGATTGGAAACGCTCTTCTTGCAAAATTGAAAACCCACCCTGGCGTGCAGGATCCCGATATCAACTTCCGGCCCGGAAAACCGGAGTTTCAAGTATCACTCGATAAGGAGAAGTCAGAGCGGTTCGGAGTGTCCAGTTCATTGGTCGGAGCCGAACTGCGCACGCAAGTGGAAGGAAGTGTGCCTGCAGTGTTTAGAGAGGGCGGGAAAGAGTACGATGTTCGAGTGAGGCTTCAGGAAGACCAACGGGATTTAAAACAGTTTTTCAAGGAAACGTTTGTTCCCAACGTAAACTTCCGATTGGTGAAACTGGCCCAAGTGGCCACCCCACTGGAAACTTCAGGCCCTTCCAACATTAGCCGTCAAGATCGCGGGCGCTATGTTCAAGTGATGGCGGATCTGACTCCGGGAGGAGTAGGGATGGGTGGAGTCATGAAAGACGTTGCAAAAATCCTCGAGGACGAAATCAAATTGCCCCCTGGCGTTCGTTACGCTTTTGTTGGCCAAGCGGAAAGTTTTCAGGAGCTCGTTGGAAGTGTGATTCTGGCAGTAACTCTGTCTGTAATCTTTATTTATTTGGTTCTTGCCAGCCTTTATGAATCTTTTGTGACCCCCTTTACGATCATGCTGGTTCTGCCTTTAGCTGCTTGTGGCGCTTTCTATGCTCTCTTCCTGACGGGACAGGCATTGGATATCAACTCGATGATTGGGTGTATTTTGCTTTTGGGGGTCGCTAGCAAAAACTCGATTTTGCTGGTCGACTGCACCCAGCAACTGATGGATGAAGGGATGCCACGTGAGCAGGCCCTGATCAAAGCGGGAAGACTCCGGTTGAGGCCGATTCTGATGACTACTTTCGCTCTCATCGCTGGGATGTTGCCTGTGGCAATCGGACTCAATGAAGCTTCACGGCAGAGAACCAATATGGGGGTCGCAATTATTGGGGGCTTGATTTCGAGTACTTTTTTGAGCTTGGTCGTGGTTCCCGCAGCTTACGCTTATGTGGATCGATTCAAACAGTGGTCAAAAAAGAAACTGGCCCAGTTGTTTTCCTCTCCTGGCCATGCTTCTTAAACTCCTTCTATTTTCACTGGCTGCTCTTGCCAACAGCGAGGGAAAACTGGTTGATGTCAAGAAACAGGATTTCAGTTTCTTGTTGGAAATGCCCTATGCAACTGAGAAAAATATCACGGGAAAAAAATGGCATACCGAACCCCGGTGTGTTCTAAGAACGGAAGCGGCTGAAGCGTTGATCAGAGCGCAGAAGACTTTTCAGGTTCTGGGCATTCGTTTGAAGATTCAGGAATGTTATCTCCCCGATCTCATCGGAAAAGCGCTTCTCGTCCAAAAAATGAAACATGGGATTGGTTTTGATTTTGAAACTTATTTTAGTCGCGGAGGAGCAGTGGCAGTGACCGCTGTAGATCGGGAGGGAAGAGAGTTTACTTTCCCAGGGGCCAGTTACTCTGGAAAGAAATACAAAGTTTCGGATTCCCAGGCTGCCAAGTCAGCGGAAGCCAACCTGGCCAAACTCCAATGGGTCATGAAAAAAGAGGGCTTTGAGACCTACCCACAAGTGCCCTGGTTTTTTATTTATCGCGGGTCGAAAGACTGGCCTTTTAGCAATATCCCTATTCCAGAAATCCCTTAAATTGGCGCGCTGCATTTGATCTGAAAAGTGGTAACATTTTCATGAGATTACTCATGAAACTTCTGACTCTTAGTTTGCTTTTGGGGTGGTTCTTAGCTTCTTCGGCCTGGGCGAATTCACGCCCCTATTTGGGCGATGGCGGGCTTTTGGTGGAGCTGGGAACAGCTTTGCATTTTACGGATTCAAAAGCAGATGCAGTGGCGGGAGCGGACTATTCAAAAAAGTATACGCACTTGCAAGTGGGAGTAGGTGGGTTCTCGGTGTTGCTTTGGGAGCGAGTCGTTGTGGGGCTTCAGTATACTTATTGGCTTGCTGAGCAACAGTATGCTGTCTCTGGAAACACCGTACAGGACTCTTTAGTTCTTCATGAAGTGGGCGCTCGGCTGGGATACCAATTGGGAAATCCCCGAATCCGTTACCGGCTCATTGCCGGTATGGGTTACCCTTTCGGGTTGAAAGTGGTTCAGAAAAGCAGCAGTTCAAAAGACTTTCTTCCAGATTCGGTACCCTGGGTCTTTGATGGCCGACTCCAAATCTTTTTGAAATTAAATACAACGCTGTCTCTTTTAGTTGAAGGTGGGTATCGCTGGGCCAATTTGGGAACTTTTAAATCCGATGGCGTGGAGTACTTGCCTTCTACCGGTCAATTTGATTTGTCAGGCCCTTTTATTGGAACCGGGATAGGGATTCACTTTTGATCTCACGAAAGAGGTTTTTCGCAGCCTGGGTGTTAATGGGAGTTTCAATCCCAGTCTGGGGGCTTGCTCCCGTTGTCCCTGATATCCGATCGAACCACCGCGATATTCAAGATCCTGAATACTTCGACAAAGCGCCTTCACCCAAAAATAAAAAAGGCTTCAAGCAGGTCGGAAAAGACTTTGAAGAATTTGGAGAAGAAGTCGCTCAGAGAATTGACAAGATAGTCAGTCGCCGGGGGTTTCGCTTTTTGGGCGATCCTTGGACTCTCCAAGGGATCCCTCTTCTATTTCCCAGCTCTGATACGGGATTCAATTTAGGATTGAACGCCGTTTTTGCGAATGTCAGACGGGAAGATCCCCATGAAATGGAAATTGCAGCCCAAGTATTGGCGAGCGATGCTGGCAGGTACAAGCACTTCTTCAGGGTCGATCTCCCGCACGCTTTTAATGATCGGTACCACTTGACGACCCGTATTTCGTACAACCGGGATATCAACTTTCGGTATTTCGGGATAGGGAATGACACCCCGGCAGATCGGGAGCTCATCAAACAGGACAGCGAGCTTTACAAGAATCAAAGAACCGGCCCGGGATTCAATTTGGCTTTTCTGAAATACATCAACCGTTATTTTCAAATGGGTCCCTTGGTGGGATTGAAGTGGACCGATGTGACTTACCCCAAAGGGGCACTTTTGGATTCGCAAAGGCCCCGGGGAATCGATGGGGGGCGGACACACACACTGGGATTCGCTTTTGTTTATGATGCGCTTGATTTTGCTCCGAATCCTCGTCGTGGGGTCTTTCATGAAGTGTATTTGAACTGGTCCACCAAGCTTTTGGGAAGCGATTACGATTTTCTGAGAAGCACTTATACGTACCGGCAGTTTTGGAATTTGTATCCCAGTTTAACTTTTGCCCACAGAACATTATTCGAAGTGATCAGTGGAGATGCCCCATTTTTTGAACTGGGCGCTGTCGGGGGATCGGAAAGTACGATTGGGTTTGGCGGTGATAAATTCTTGAGGGGCTATCAGAGTAATCGATTCATCGATCATATTAAAATGGCCTTGGGGTTTGAGTTGCGCTGGGAAGCTTTTGAGTTTGCATGGGCAAAGCAGAAGTTGGAAATCGTATTGGTGCCTTGGCTGGACTTGGGGAGAGTCTGGAACCAACTGATCCCGATCCAGATTGGAAACATCCATGCGTCGACAGGTTGGGGAACCCGGATCACTTGGAACGATCGTTTTATTATTCGTGGAGATTTTGCCCTAACTCCAGAAGGGTCCGCTCTCTATGTGGAGCTCGGCCATTCATTCTAGTGGCTTTTGAAAAAAGTTTCCAAGCGATTGAAAGCCGTTTCCAAGTTCTTCAAAGAAGTGGCGTAAGAGATCCTCATGCAATGTTCTTTTCCAAAAGAAGAGCCCGGAACAACTCCCAAATATTCTTTTTCCAAAAGAGCTTTGGCGAACTCCATATCGGATAATTTTCTTGGAACGAGAAATTTGGAGAGATTAATGAAGAAATAGAACCCTCCAGTGGGACGAGTGTAGGACAAGTAGTCAGAAAGAGCATCCAAGCGCTTCATACAGTAACGTCTTCTGGAATCAAATTCGCTTACCATGGATTGAAGGATGGAGGGGGGAAGTTTCGCTGCTGTCATTGCCGCCCACTGTACAAAACTGGTTGTGTGGCTGTTGCTTTGGCTTTGCAAAGCTGCCAGTTTTTTTGAAAACTCTTTGGGAGCGATTGTCCAACCCAATCTCCAACCGGTCATGCTGTAGCTCTTTGAAAACCCACTCACAGTCACTGTGCAATTTTTTGCTTCCGGCCCCAAAGCCCCTACGCTGGTATGGGTGGCACCGTCATAAAGGATCTTTTCGTAAATCTCGTCCGAAAGGATCCAAAGATTTCTTTGCAATGCCCAACTCACCAGCCGCGTGAGGTCTTCTTTCGTATAAACCACTCCTGTCGGGTTGTTGGGAGAATTGATGATGATTCCCTTTGCGTTGGGTGGGATAGCAAGGCCTTTCCAACGATCGACATTGGGCCGAAAGCCGTCCTCTTCGAAAAGGGGAAGAGGGATGATATGGGCCCCCGTTAGGTCTACCATCGGGCTGTAGCTGACCCAAGCTGGAGTGGGAACCAATACTGCTTCGCCAGGTTCGAGCAGGCACTGCAGGGTTAAATAAATTCCGTGCTTGGCCCCCGAAACAATCGTGACTTCTTCCGGACTTACTTCATAGCCATTTTCTCGAGTGACCATTTCAGCAATCACTTCCCGTAGAGCCAAAAAACCCGGTGCGGGCGTGTAACGAGTGATCCCCTCAGCCATGGCCTGCGTAGCGGCTTTCTGAATCGCTTCAGGAGTGTTGAAGTCGGGCTCTCCTGCGGCCAAGCTGATCACATCAAATCCTTTCAATTTCAGCTCTTGCGCTTTCGCTGAAATTTCCATAATGGAGGAGGACTTCAAAGACTGGACTCGAGTTGCAAACTTTAGCATAAAACCTCTCGCATTTTCTTTTCCACGTGCGGGGGCACCAAGTCTTTGATGCTTCCTCCGTGAGAAAAGACTTCTTTAACCAAAGTGGAATTGACGAAAAAGAAATGATCTGACGCCATCAAGAAAAAAGTTTGGAGTTTAGGGTTCATCTTCCGATTCATAGTGGCCATTTGAAACTCATATTCAAAATCTGAAACTACTCTAAGACCCCTGAGCACTGCATGGATGTCATGCTTGCGAGCATAGTCGGCGAGTAGGCCATCATAAATCTCGACCTTTACTCGAGGATCTCCTTTGAAGCACTCTTCAATCAACTTTTTTCTGGTCTTGGCCTCAAAAACAGGTTTTTTCTTCAGAGAATGGGCTACCAAGACAATCACTTCATCAAAAGCTTCCAGCGACCTTTGGATCATGTCGACGTGCCCATTGGTGATTGGGTCAAAAGTCCCCGGATAAATCACCCGTTTAGGAGCTGGAGTTGGTTTGGTCTTAGCTTTCGCCATAAATAAAATATGCGAGTTGGGATTCCCCGAAGTGATTGATTTTCCACAGGCTGAAACCCGGGTGTTCGCTAGAAATTAACATTTCGCTCGGGTACTTCACAAGCAAAATAGTGCCCGGTTTTGAGAAGGGAAGGAGCTTTGCAAACAAGTCTTTTTCCATTGAAGCAGTCCAATCGTCAAAAGGGGGATCAGCAAAAATGATGTCGTATAAATCGCCGTTTGGTTGCTTGAGAAATTTCCACACATCCAAGCAGAGGACTCGGCTGGCTTGGTCTGGCTTCAATTTGTTGGGTCGCAAGGTTTGCAATTCTTTGGCTGTGCGGGGATCTTTTTCAATCAAAGTAGCAGAAGAGGCTCCTTCACTGAGAGCTGCATAAGAAAAACGGCCTTGGCCTGCAAAGAGATCCAAAATGTTTGTGCCCGGAATGTGCGGCCGGAGAGTGTCGATGGCACTTTTAAGAGCGCGGGCTCCTATGGGTCGAAGAGAAGGGCGATCCTTCACTAATTTTTTTCGCATCGAACCGGAGTCCCTATGATCAGAGCCCGTTTGTTGTCCGGGGAAAGGCAACAACGAATCCCAATGACTGCATTGGCTCCAAGCCGGGCTGAGTCCTCTTTGAACAGTTGAAATGCTTTCTCAAGGGGGTGTTGGTCATCACCAAGAACAATCATCCGGGACAGAGGAGCAAACCATTGGGTCACTCGATGGGCAGGGCTCAGATCCCCTGTTGTCCAAATAAAATCGGAGCTGGTTTCTATGCGGACTGGTTTTTGGGGGGCCACTACTGGCGTTTGAAGCTTCGGAGCTTGCGGTTGATCCATGGATTGACCGAAATCAATGATCTCCTTGAATGCCAGAGCACTCTCTGAAAAGTCAGCAAGCGGGGATTCTTCACTGGGAGTATCGGAATTCGCCAGAAACGGGCTGTACATTTCTCCGCAGGAGCTGCAAACAACTTGTTTTTCCGAATGGGAATGTTCCGTTTGACTCAAACAGTTCGGGCATGAAGAGCGCATATTATTGTCCGTGACATTTTTTGTATTTTTTCCCGCTGCCGCAAGGGCAGGGATCGTTTCTGCCTACTTTATCATCCACTCGTTTTACCGGAGCGGCTTCCGCTTCCTCGGAACCGTGAAGAAACTGCATGGACTGTGCTTTCGGTTGCATCTCTTCCACTTGTTCTTCCCGTGTTACTTGGACCCGGTACAATTTACAGATGACGTCTGTTTTTACTTGTTCATCCATCATCTGAAAAAGAGCAAAGCCTTCTTTTTTGTATTCAACCAAGGGGTCTTTTTGAGCATAACCCCGCAAGCCCACGCCTTCTTTTAAGTGATCAATGTTCAAGAGGTGATCTTTCCAGAGTTGATCGATTGAGCCCAAGTAGATAACAGATTCCAAGTGCCGCATGACTTCCGGACCCATGTTTTGTTCTTTTTCATGGTAGAGAGCCTCAGCCCGCTTGTAGATTTCGGCAGCTAAATCCTCAGACATTTGAAAATCGCGTAGCGATTGGTCAGTGAATGAAAGAGTCGAATCAAAAAGGAATAGCAAAGTATCCAAGATCCCTTTGGTATCCCACTCGCTTTGGAGTTTGGTGGAAGCAAATGTCGCACTGAAGGCATTCACTTGCTCGCGAATGATGTCCAAAACAAGATCCTTGCTGTTTTGTCCGGAAAGAATCAGTTTTCTCAGCTCGTAGACAACTTCTCTCTGTCGATTCAAAACATCATCATACTGGAGCAGGTGTTTTCGGATGTCATAGTTGTGCGCTTCGACTTTTTTCTGGGCATTCTCAATCGCTTTGCTAACCAATTTGGATTCGATGGGCTCATTTTCGTCCATGTCAAAACGGTCCATGAGTGCTTTGATTCGTTCGCCTTGGAAAATGCGGAGGAGATCATCCTCCAATGATAAATAAAAGCGGGAGTATCCAGGATCCCCTTGTCGTCCAGCGCGTCCCCGTAACTGGTTGTCAATGCGTCGGGATTCATGCCTTTCGGTCCCAATGATATGGAGGCCACCGGCTTGAGCGACTCCGGCTCCCAAAACAATATCTGTTCCACGACCTGCCATGTTGGTGGCAATCGTAACAGCTCCCGGTTGACCGGCTTCGGCAACAATTTCAGCTTCCCGCTCATGCTGTTTGGCATTGAGAACTTGGTGGGGAATACCGCGTTTCTTAAGCAGCCCGCTCAGAAGTTCTGAGTTCTCGATGGAAATGGTTCCCACCAGAGCCGGGATCTTTTTTTGATAGAGCCCGGCGATTTCATCGCAGACAGCGTTGTATTTTGCTTTTTGTGTTTTATAAATCACGTCTGGATTGTCAATTCGGCGCATGGGTTTGTTTGTGGGGATCACCATGACTTCCAGATTGTAAATACTGTTGAATTCAGCGGCTTCGGTATCAGCAGTTCCCGTCATTCCAGCGAGTTTGTTGTACATTCGGAAATAATTCTGGAAAGTCACTGTCGCGAGCGTTTGATTTTCATTCTCAATTTTAACGCCTTCTTTGGCTTCCAAAGCTTGATGGAGCCCGTCACTGTACCGACGGCCCGGCATCAGGCGGCCTGTGAATTCATCCACAATGATCACTTCACCTTCTTTAACAACGTAATCCACGTCCCGCTTGAAAATCGCATGGGCTTTGAGGGCTTGGTGGACATGGTGGACGATCTCAATATGCTCTGGAGCATACATGTTTTGAATTCGAAGAGCTTTTTCCAGTTTCTCGACTCCAGCTTCGGTGAGAGCCGCTGTCCTGGATTTTTCCTCGATGGTGAAATCTTCCTCTTTGCGAAGCAAGGGGATGACTGAGTTGATAGCGTAATATTTATCGGTCGAGTCATCGGTGGGACCGCTGATAATGAGAGGCGTTCGGGCTTCGTCTATGAGAATGGAATCCACTTCATCCACGATCGCAAAATTAAGTTCCCGCTGAACGAATTCGTCCAAGCGAAACTTCATGTTGTCGCGCAGATAATCAAAACCAAACTCATTGTTGGTTCCGTAAGTGATGTCGGCTCCGTAGCTTCGCTTTCGTTCCGTATCATTCAATCCGTGGACGATGACTCCCACTTCCATTCCTAGAAACCGGTAAAGCTGTCCCATCCATTCCGAGTCTCTGCGGGCCAGATAATCATTTACAGTCACAACATGGACGCCTTTTCCAGTCAGTGCATTCAAGTACACAGGAAGCGTGGCTACCAAGGTTTTTCCTTCCCCGGTTTTCATTTCAGCAACCCGGCCCATGTGCAAAACCATGCCCCCGATCAATTGCACGTCGAAATGGCGCATGTTCAGCACGCGTTTTCCAGCTTCTCTCACAGTTGCAAAAGCTTCGGGAAGAAGGCTGTCCAAAGACTCCCCTTGTGAAAGCCTCTCGCGGTATTGAGGGGTCAGGGCTTTCAGGGCTTCGTCAGTTAAACCGGATAAACGGGCTTCATGCTGGTTGATTTGTTCAACCAAAGGAAGCAAGCGTTTGATTTCCCGGTCGTTGCGGCTGCCAAATACTTTTTTTGCTAGAGAGTTGATCATGGTTCCTAGTGCTATTTAAGTGTTACCCATTATAGGCGGAACCGCGGTCTGTTGACAAAAGTTTGATGAGAATTTCTCGATAGTGTTGTTGAGCTGTTTCCAAGCGCTCACTTGCTGGAATCACAAGGGGCGAACCGATTCTGACCGTGACAGAGTGGCCCCGAGTGGGCCAATGGCTGGGGGGAGCTATTTGGAACGTCCCAGTGATGGCAATAGGGACCAAAGGGACTTGGGCGTTTTGAGCCGTTTTGAAAGCCCCTTTTTTCAAGGGGAGGAGCTTTCCCGTCCGAGTCCTTGTCCCTTCTGGAAAAACAACGATTAATGCGCCGCGCTTCAGCCCGTCCTCAACGTCTTTCATGACGTTGATATCGTGCCCTGATTGGTTTCTTTTCACAAAGTAAGCACCCATAGCTTTCAAGGCCCAACCCAAAAACGGGATTTTTCCCACTTCTTCTTTTGAGAGCCAGCAAAGGGGCTTGCCCAAAGAACAGAGCAAGGGGATATCAAACATGCTTTCATGGTTGGCTGCTAAAATAGCGCCTCCGGATTGGGGAATGTTCTCAAGACCATGGACTTCCACTCGGATGGCCATCAGCCAAACCCAACCCTTACCAAAAAGTTGTTGGCACTTGTGGCCCACTTTCGGCCAAAAAATAAAGAAAGGGACCGATATGAAACAAACCAGAGCACTATGAAGGACTGCTAAAAAAAGACATAGTTTATCTAGCATCAAAACTCTCCGTTAAATGCCCATCGCATCGTCTTCCAGTGGGATTCTTCCGATCCAGTGCCTCAAAAGGGGAACAGGTTTTGAATTGGCATCCGGGTATTCCACTCGAACATAAGTCAATCGAGTCCTTCTGGCAAAAGTTTCCAAATCGAGCGATACCATGTCCGTCCAAGTGCCTGTGTTCAGGTATTGTTTCTCATCTCCAACGGGGACGTGCCGATAAACATGGCTGTGTCCAAAAACCACCGTGTGAATTTCAGGAGTTCTTAAAATCCTCTTTGCAGCGTCAGACAGGTCGGGAAAAACCGATGCTTCCCAAAGAAGTTTGAAAGTTGTGTTGAGGCTGGTTTGCCGGTAGCGGTTCTTACTAAAGCGAGTGGAAATAAAATAAGAAATCAATCGAATGGAGTGGACCACTGTCATCCAAGTGTCGTGAATGAAATGCCACCAAACCATTTGTTTGAAGGGTCGGACTTTATCGACTGCCGGCCGGGACAATTTCAATTTTATGAGAAATTGCACAGTAAAAAGCGTTCCCCAGGGCAAATTCAGAATAGGCTCGGGTAGGCCCTCCGTTAAAAATAATCGAGTAGGATCCACGCGGTTTGCAGTTTCGTATTGGTGTCCATGTTCCACATGGACGCCGTCCACTTGATGATAAATATTTTTCCAGGTAATTTCCTTTTCGACCGTTTTCTCAAAAAGGTCCTTTGCCCCTTTCCAAAGCATTTCCTGGTCGTGATTCCCCACAATGTACGTAACTGAGTGGCGCGGGTGTTTTAGAAAGTCGCGAATGGCTTCAAAGAAATCCCGGTGTCCTTTGATAATAGCTTCCAATTTCGCAACGCTGACTGCTTCAGTGATGATGACCGGGTAATGGCCATAGTAGTCGATCTGTATCAAATTCAGGATATCACCGTTTAAAATGAGTTCTACTTCGCTGTCTGCGTAAGTCCCTGTGGAATAGTATTCGAGAAATTCCCGAAACCGGTGATCATGGTGAAAATCTTCGAGCGGGTTCAAAGCTCCATTGGGTAAACGGGAGCCTTTTCCCAAGTGAAAATCAGAAACGACCAACTTGAGCTTTTTCATGGTGGTTACTAGCCCGCTTTTCTTTCGGGATCTGGAGCAATACTCATGGTTTCTTTATCAATGTCTTCCAAAAGCGAAATGGCCAGCTTTAGAGTTTCGATCAAACGCCGTTTTTTTGCACCGACTCCATTCAAAAGATTGGCCGATTCCCTTAGCCGATCGTCGAACTGTTCCAATTCCAAATTGAGGGCATCCACTTTTTTCTTCAAATCCAAAAGTTGCTTGTCTTTGGAGTCCAAAAGGGTCTGTGTGTCGTTTCTCAAAAGGTCATATTTGTTTTCAAGCTCGCGTTCTTTTAGTTTGATCCGTTTCAAATCTTCCCGGACTTTTTCCTTGAACTCTTCCCGACGACGAATCAAATCCTTCATTTGATCCTGTGTTGCGCCTGCTTGTTTCAGCTTTTCGTCAAAATCACTTTTGAGCAGAGTCATTTGCTCTTGGTGCTCTCTTCTTTCTTCTTCGGTTTCTGCTTGGAGCCGGGCAAAATTCCTTTGAGCTTCATCCAATTGAGCGGTCATGAGGCGGTTCTGCTTTACCAGAGCATCCATTTTGACGGCGCTCTTCTTGGTGAAGTCTTGGTATTTTTGTTGTTGTTCTCTTAAGTCGCGGACTTCGGTTTCTTTGAGTTCAATGTAGCGTTTGAGAATGTCCAATTGGTTGCTGTTCAGGGGGTTGTCGCCCACTTGAGTCCGAATATGGTTGACTTGGACTTCCAGTTCCTTGTTTTCAGGACTGGAGGCCTCTGGCTCAACAGAGAAATCCAAATCTGAATCAGAGTCGGCACTCGACTGGGACTCTTCAAAATCTGGTGAATCAGGTTGTTTTTTTGACGGCACGTGACACTCCTAATGGAACTTATCGACCAAATTAGAGGGGGGGATGAGAAGAATTCCAATAAGAGAGAGTCGCTTAAAAATACAAAAAAATCAACTGTTTACTTCGCAAGAATCCACTGGAAACTCGGTGTGAAAAGTAATGGGGGGATTCGAATCCATGCGTTGGGCTCTGACTTTCATGAAGGCCCACCCATCCTCACGGTAGTCTAGGATGGTAATAAAGTAACGGAAGGTCGTCTTTGTTTTGGGGGCAGTCGGGCTTTCAGAGCTCTCAATTTCAGCCAGTGCGGAGTAAGGGGTTTCACATAAAATAGCGGTCTCCAAAGGCCGGCACCATTCAGTTCGAAGAATGACTGAAAAAAACTGCGCATCGGGATTGCCGATCCCTTTGAATTCTTGTTTTGCACGAGTACCCGTAAAGTTAAGGGTCATGAAATCTGGAGAGGGTTCCCACGGAGCCGATGAAAGTGAAAGCCCGGGCATTTGGCATCGAAAGTCAAAAGCCCAAAGTGCCGGAGTGAAAAGAAAGAAAAAGAGGTAGATTCGTCTCATTGAAAAAGTGTAACTGATTCAAAATGAAAATCAAAGCGCAGCTGCTGAATCCACTATCAAATGAAGGATTCCACTTTTTGGATCCCGTTGGATGGTCCCAGAAACCAACAAGAAAGAATGATTCCACAGAACTTCTTCATACTGTTGTGCTACAGCTTTCCACACAATCAAGTTGGAAAGGCCCCATTCATCTTCAAGAGTGATGAAAAGAACTCCATTGGCTGTGGGGGGCATTTGTCGGGAAACTACCATGCCTGCATGCTTCACTTTTTGTTTGTCTTTTGCTTTTTTAAGGGCCCGGCTATCAAGGGCTCTTTGAGAAGCTCTTTCTTTACTTAAAACTGACATGGGGTGTTCTCCCAGTGAAACGCCAAGAGCCTGAAAATCAAGAGAGGCTCGCTCCCATCGATTCTCCGGAGGAATTTCGAACGGATCTTCCGAAGCATTCAAAAAGAAGGAGTCCTGCAGGCCCAGCCGTTGGATTTCCCAAAAAGCTTCGCGTCTTGTCAGGCCGATGCTTTGAAAACAATCTGAAGCAGCAAGAAAAAACAGATCTCTTTTTGCCATCTTTTCAGGAGCAAAAGCTTCTTTCAGTCTCGAAACAAAATCAGCCAGACTGAGAAAAGGTTTCTCTTGTCTGAGGGTGTCTATTTTCTGAGAGAGGGACTTTCTTAATCCAAATATTTCCCTGTACCCCAACCGGATTACGTTGGGGCTTGCAAGTGTATTGTCCCAAGATGAAAAATTGATGTCGATGGGATAAACCGTTATTCCATGTCTCATGGCATCGTAGAGGAGAGTGTGGCTTTGATAAAAACCCATCGGTTGCGAATTCAATAAAGCAACCACATAAGCATCCGGGTAATAAACTTTCAAATAAGCACTGGCATAAGCCAAAAGTGCAAAAGAAGCTGCATGGGATTCAGGAAAACCGTATTCAGCGAATCCTTCGATTTGGGAGAAAATCCGGTCAGCAAACTCTTGAGGGATTCCCTTTTTTACCAAGCCCATTCTAAATTTTTCACCCATGAGGGAGAGCCGCTTTTTTCCATCACGACGCCAAATGCCCATCGCACGCCGAAGTTCGTCAGCCTCACCTCCTGAGAACCCGGCTACAGTCATTGCCATTTTCATGATTTGTTCTTGAAAAAGAGGAACGCCATAAGTTTTTTTAAGAATTGCTTCGAGTTCCGGGTGTGGATACTCCACTTGCTCCAACCCTTGTCGGCGGCGAAGGTAGGGGTGGACCATTTCTCCTTGAATAGGTCCTGGACGTACAATGGCAATTTGAACTACAAGATCAAAAAAAGTTCTGGGCCGGAGTCTGGGAAGCATGTTCATTTGAGCCCGGGATTCAATCTGAAAAACACCCAAAGTGTCTGCTTTGCAAATGGCATCGTAAACTTTTGGATCCTCAGCAGGAAGATTGTTCAAGTTCAGAGAAATATGGTGGACTTGTTGAACCAAATCAAAACATTTTCTTAAAGCTGTCAGGATCCCCAATCCCAAAATATCAACTCGAGTGAAATTCAAATTATCCAAATCATTCTTATCCCATTGGACAATCGTTCTGTTTTCTTGTGCGGCTTGTTCGATTGGGATTAAGCGTGACAGTTTCTCTTGGGAAAGAACAAAACCTCCAACATGGGTTCCAAGATGTCTTGGGAAACCATAAATGTCCTGGCAGAGGGTCACATATTTGGCCAAAAGATCCGAAGGGGAATCGGAATTGATCTCCAAGGCTTTTCCCACTTCTCTTAAGGCGGATTTTTTTCTGAAACAGATGACTTCTGCAGTAAGAGCAGCCCGATCCCGTCCGTACCTTTCATAAATATATTGGATAACTTCTTCCCTGCGTTCGTGTTCAAAATCGATATCGATATCGGGAGGCTCATGCCGTTCCCTTGAGATGAAACGCTCAAAAAGAAGCTCCATCCGGATGGGATCAATGGCTGTAATTCCCAAGGTGTAACAAACAATGGAGTTTGCCGCTGATCCACGGCCTTGAAAGAGAATGGATTGTTTCTTTGCAAATTGGGTAATGTCCCAAATCGTCAGAAAATAATCTGCATATTGTAATTCTTTGATGAGATCCAGTTCGTGTTCGATTTGTTGGGATACTTTGGAAGAAGGAGTTGGTCCAAATCTCCGGGCGGAGCCCTTTTGAACAAGCTCTCTTAAATAGGAGTCGCTGGTGTGTCCCTCGGGAAGCCACTCCATTGGGTAATGGTAGCGAAGTTCATCCAAGGAAAAATCACAGAGTTGGGCAAAGTCCTTGGTGGCACGGATCCATTCAGGGTGCGAACGAAAAAGAGAGGAAAGAGAGCTTAAGGGTTTTAAATAGCGTTCATTGTTTGGATCTAGGTGAAAGCCTGCTTTTGAAAGAGGGGTTGAGTGTTTGATGCTGGTGAGGACATCCTGAAGAATTTTTCGCTCAGGAACATGGTACAAAGGCTCGTTTGTTGCGATACAGGGAAGGCCGAGTGATTTCTCCAGACTTTCAGCTTGTTTTATCCGGTTGGCGTCTTGCCCCCGAAAAGCAGAACTGCAAAAAAGAGCCAGTCTTTTTGGGAAAAGCGCTATGAGTTCATCCATGTCAATGGAAGGAATGGCTGGAATAAACGCCAGAAGATCTTTCGAAAAAGATTCCAGCTCCCAGGAAGCACTTTGGTGAATGTGGCTTAAGAGTTCACAAAGGTTGCCATACCCATTTCGGTTCATGGCAAAAAGATGTAAAGAAGTGTTCTTCCATGAGATTTGAGAGCCGATGTAAAGGGGAATGCCTTGGTTTTGTGAAGCTGCGTGAGCGCGAGCAATGCCATACAGGCCATTGAAATCAGCTATTCCCAAACCCGAGTAACCGCGCATGGCAGCGGTTGAAAAAAGTTCTTCGGGTGAAGAAGCCCCTTCCAAAAAGGAGTAGTGGGTCTTTGCGAAAAACTCTACAAACTCAATCGTAGGATCCATGGCAAAACCATTTTTTTGTACAGGGCTCAAAAAAAAGCCAGAGTTTTTCCCCGTTTGGCCCTTCCGCTAAAAAGTACTGTCTGGAAACATTGCGCTCCCACCAATGCAAGTTGATCCGCTCCAGTTCTGTAAGTTTCCAGCTTGGGGAAGGGTAAAAAGGAAAAGGTTTATCAAATAAAAAAACAGGTCTCGAGTGATCCGGGTAAAACAAGTGCTTTTCAGAAGCTGGATAAGTCAATTGCCAAGATTGTTCCGGTAAATAATTGGAAAGCACTTCAGCAAAGCCAACTCGATGGTTTCCGAAACGATCCTGCATTCTGCGGACAAAGCCAGAGAGCTCCTCAACTTTTTCTTCCGTCTTGTCCCACAGATCAAGTTGACCAGCGGTTCTTTGGACCGATTCTACAATCTCCAAGGAAAGGCGGTGTAATGGCGAGGACCAAGAAACTTGATCTAAAGAATGTTTCAGAACTTTTTTTAGGGTTTCCGGATCTCTTGTGAGTTTGGACAAAGAAACCATGTGGGTTTGATTGGTTTTATTTTCAAGGTGAAAAGTAAGTTTTATTTGCTGGATGAAAGCTTGACGCCCTTGGAGCCTCAGCTCAATGCAGGGAAGAAGCTCGCTGATTTCAAAGAGCAATGCTTCCAGAGAAGAAAGGCTTTCCGTGTCTATTGAGAATAAAAGAGGGTCTTCTGGTGTAAAAAAAGGAAGGAGCGGCTCAAGTTCTCCTTCCAGCGCGTGCAAGAGTGATTGCCCTAGTTGGCCAAACCGATGGGTGATGGAAGAGCGGGGGATTTTTAAGAAATCAGAACAAAAAAACAGCCCCATTTTTTTTAAGAAAGAGATCAATTCAAAGCGTTCTTTTTTCTCGTCTTCAAGAGTGAGGGGGTTTCCACAAAGAGCAAGGGAGTCAATGGGTAAAGACAAAAGAGTGGGGCGGGATTCTCCGGGATTGAAAACGTTTTTATCTTTTAGGCAGAGTGCTTTTGCCCAACTGATTTTCTCAGTTAAAACCCAGGGACAGCAAGCATTGAAGACAGACAAAATCGCCTCTGCTTTTTGTAGAAGATTGTATTGCCCCCCAAACAATTTCTCAGTGCATGAAATGTCTGCATAGAGGTCTTTTCCCACAACAGAAACTTTTGGAGTTAAAGCAATAATGCTTTCAGCTATCGGCAAAAGGGGAGTGGGGTTTTGAAAATACAAGATTTTCTGTGATGAAATGAGCTTCATGGCAAACCTCAAGAGGAGGGACAGGTGAAAAAGGCTTTTTAAAAAACCAATGAGGAAGTGGCGCTTTTGAAAAAAGAAAAACAGAAGTGTTTTTTTTCTCCGATTCCAATTGCAGTTTTCTCAAGTGGATGCCATCGCAAGGTTTTGAAGTTCTTAAAAAGACCCAGCGGAAAAGACCTGTTTGAATGGCCTCCAGAGTTGCTTTCCAAGTTTGAAGAGCAGTGTCTGTGTAGATCATTAAAAAGTTAGAAAGGCTGATTTGCCACTTTTGAAGTGCGGGAGGGTAAAGAGAGCCTTCATCAGAAATAAAAATTCCATAATCCGTATTGTTCGAAGAAAGAGAAGAGCCCAGTTCTTGAGTTTTCAAGCACTGAAGGGCGAAAGCCGTACCGGGCTCTCCTCTATGGGGGCGAAACAAAAACAAACCAGCTTCTGGAGAAAAAAGAGAATCGTTGTGAGTTAGGGATTTCATAATCATTAGAAATAACTGGACAATTCCAAGTCACTTAGGTATACCATACAATTGTATGGTTAATGAGTCAAGAACAAAAACTCCTCTCACTGAAAGCCAAGCGTTATTGCTTGAGTTCATAAAAGGGTATTTGCAAACCCACGGCTTTCCCCCCAGTTATCGGGAAATCCAAAAGCATTTTGGCTATAAAGCAGTCGGGACGGTTCAAGACCATGTTCGAGCGCTGATTCAAAAAGGGGTTCTTCAGAAAACCTACGGACAAAATCCCAAAAGAGCCCGGGCTTTGGTTCTGAGTGGGGAAAAAATCCCCAAAGGAAAAGTTCTGCCGATTTACGGAGAAATCGCTGCAGGGGGCCCCCGGGAATCCGTTCAAACCGATTTAGGAAGTCTCTTGGTTGGAGAGGATTTGGTTTCCGGAGATAGCTTTGCCCTTCGAGTGGTTGGAAACAGCATGATCGATATTGGGATTTTTGAAGGGGATTTGGTAATTGTTGAAAAAACACCAAAAGTAAAAAATGGAGATATCGTGGTTGCTCTGGTGGATGGTGAAACCACAGTCAAAAGATACCGTGAGAAAAATGGAAAGGTTTTTCTCATTCCAGAAAACCGGGAAATGAAGCCCATCGAAATCAAAAATGAATCCTTTCACATTCAGGGCAAAGTGACCGGGCTTCAAAGAAAGTTTTAGGCTGGGCTCCTCAACACCCTAACCCGAAGGACTACTTCTTTTTCTTTTCTTGTGTTTTTTCAGGTTCCTGTTTGAAAGGAACCATCTGGGGTGCTACAGACTCACCTTGTTTTCTGAAAACATAAGTGAATGTTGTATAAATCGGTTTGTCAGAGGGAGGGGGTGGGAATTTAAAAGTTTTTACTTTTTCCACCACACAGTCATCAAATTCCTTGTCGTCCAAAGTGGAAATCACAATCTGAGGTGAAAGCGTGTCTCCCGAAGAATCGATTTGCCAATCCACTTGAACTTTACCGCTTGAGATTGCATCTTTTTTTTCCAAGTGCTTCAAATAGCAATCTTGGATGGTAGGGTTGTTTTTAACAATCGTGTTCCGAACTTGGTTCTGCTCGTAGGGGCTTTTGAATTCTGGTTTCTGTTTATCCCCTCCGACGTTGACGGGAACCAAACTGGGGTGGATTTCGGATTTTAGAGAATCGCGACGAGCACTCAATAAGTTGCTGACCAACAAGATAAGGACCAAAGCTCCCATGCCTATAAGAGCATAGTCTTTTCTCTTTTCACTTAGCATGCTGTGTCTCCTGATTGCGCATTTTTTTGATCTCCAAAACAGTGATCATGGCCATGTTCACAATTTCCTCCACATCGGAAGAGCGCTGGAGGACATTGATGGGTTTGTTCATTCCCACCAAGATGGGGCCAATGGCTTCAGCTCCTCCAATCCTTTGGAGCAATTTGTAACAGATATTCGCTGACTGCAGGTCGGGGAACACCAAAACATTGGCGCCGCCCTTAATTTCGCAAAACGGAAACGACTCATTCACGATCTCCGGAACCACAGCAGTATCACTCTGCATTTCGCCGTCCACAACGATATCCGGTCTTCTCAACTTGATGAGACGAACGGCTTCGCGAACTTTCAAAGCCAGCGGGTGGTTATTGCTTCCAAAGTTGCTGAAAGACAGCATGGCGACTTTGGGTTCAACATCAAAAAACCGGGCTTCTTCAGCCGCGCAGATTGCGATATCGGCCAGATCGGATGCATTGGGTTCAATATTCACTGTGGTATCTGCCAAGAAGAAAATTCGGTCCTTGAAGAGCATCATGTAGACACCCGCAATCCGCATGTTTTTCCTGGCCCCCACTACTTCCAAGAAAGGACGGATCGTATCTGGATAAGACTGAGTGACTCCCGACAAAAGCCCATCTGCATCGTTTTGTTTGACCATCATGGAGCCAAAATAGTTCTCATTTTTCATCAGAGAAAAGCTTTGCTCGCGAGTTAAACCGCGCCGTTGTCGATGATGCCAAAACTCATCCGCATATTTGGTGCGAAAATCCGATGCTGAAGGAGTGATAATAGTAACGTCATTCAAGTTGCTTAACCCGAGCTTTGCGATGTTTTCCCGAATCCGCTGAGAATTTCCAAGCAGAATAGGCTCACAGATGTTTTCCGAGCGAATAATGTCGCAGGCTTTGAGGATCTTGTTGTTCGAGCCTTCCGGAAAAACAATCCTAAGAAGTGAATCCTGTGGTTTGCGCGTTTGCTCCATTTCGATTTTATCTTTGATCGAACGAACAAAGCTTTGGCGGACTCCCAATCTTTTTTCAAGAGTAGCGACATAGTCATCCAGATTAATCTGGGTTCGAGCCACTTTGGTTTCCATGGCTGCTTTGGCAACAGCAGGGCAAACCCAGAGAAGAACTCGTGAATCAAAAGGCTTTGGAATGATGTAATCGGGGCCGAATTGAAAAGGGATTCCCCCATAAGCAGCAAATACTTTCTCAGGAACAGGCTCCCGAGCCAGTTTAGCAAGAGCATGGACTGCTGCCAGTTTCATTTCTTCATTGATCGCAGTTGCTCTCACATCCAGTGCCCCTCTGAAAATAAAAGGGAACCCTAAAACATTGTTTACCTGGTTTGGATAATCCGAGCGGCCAGTGGCCATGATGATATCCGGACGGGCCTCTTTGGCTTCTCGATAACCAATTTCCGGGTCGGGATTTGCCATTGCAAAACAAATGGGTTTTTCTCCCATTTGTTTCAGCATGTCTGGAGTCACAGCCCCTTTGGTCGAAAGGCCCACGAAAACATCAGCTCCTTTCATCGCTTCGCTCAGATTCCGAGCTGAAGTAGTCGAAGCAAATTCCGCTTTGTACTCATTCATGCCTTCTTTACGGCCTTGGTAAATCACTCCCTGGCTGTCACACAAAATGATGTTTTCTTTTTTGGCACCAAGAGAAACATACAAACGAGCGCAAGAAATGGCCGAAGCGCCAGCGCCGCTAAAAACAATTTTAACTTTATCGGGTTTTTTCCCCACCAATTCCAAAGCATTTAAGAAAGCTGCCCCTGAGATGATTGCCGTACCATGCTGGTCATCATGGAAAACGGGAATTTTCATGGTTTCTTTTAATTTCTTTTCGATAACGAAACACTCTGGGGCCTTAATGTCTTCCAAATTGATGCCGCCAAAAGTGGGCTCTAATAATTTGACACAATTTACGAATTCATCCGGGTTTTCCGTGTTTACTTCAATGTCGAAAACGTCGATGTCAGCAAAAGTCTTAAAGAGAATCCCTTTGCCTTCCATTACAGGTTTTGAAGCAGTTGCTCCCAAGTTTCCAAGACCCAAGACTGCAGTGCCATTGCTGATCACTGCGACCAAGTTTCCACGAGAAGTGTATTTATAAGAATCCTCGGGATTCCTATAAATTTCCATACAGGGTTGAGCCACTCCGGGTGAGTAAGCTAAAGACAGATCGTGTTGGGTGCGACAGGATTTTGAGGAAATCACTTCGATTTTTCCTGGCCTGCCACTGCTGTGGTAGTTTAAGGATTCTTTAGGGTCAAATTCACTTTCATTTTTCCGCATAGTGCAAGAGTGTATTACTTACGGGGTTTTAGGTCCAGTACCAAACGGCCTTCTTTTTGAAGAGGTTGGTGCGGTTCTATCAGAACAGATTTTTTGAATAGGATCTCCACGGCTCTATCCCCCTCTTCAATGGGTGGGTAAAAACGGATGTTTTTTACCAAGTGGCTCTTTTTCAACAGGCGAGTTAAAACCTTTGGGTCGATACGGTTTTCCTTAATTGAATTCAAGGAAATAATGACCCTGAGCGGACTAACTTCAAATTCTTTGCCCCCTCCCAAATTTACTTTGTCCGCTGGAATCACCCTGATTTGGAAATCGGGCGCAATTTGTTGAAGTGTGCGAGTTCGGGCATCCGAAAAATCGAAAACCCATCGCTCAGTGTTTTCCTTGGGATTGCGAGAGAACCGAATCGCCTCGATATTTGCCGCCAAGGGGCTACCCCCTTCAAAAGTACCCGAATCAACATAAAGTTTGGAAGAGGTCCGGGGAACGGGCCGGGCTGGAACAGCTGCCACAAGCGTGGAAACCAAAAGAGTCAGGATGCTAAACACTGGATGATCTCTCCTCTGGATGGTTAATCTGCCCAGAGAATAACACATGGTTAAAAATCGTGGAGCATTATTTTTCTAACAAGAGACGAAATGGGTAACGACGGGATTTCCTTGATGGGCACCCATTTCCCGCCTTTTAGGGGGAGGTTTTTAACTTTTAGATGCACTGGGATAATTTTCAGTCTGTGGTGGGTGACCGTATGCTTTTGATGGCAAAGTTCCCGCCAAGAAGAAGCGCGAAACTGCCGGGCTTGGGTTTCGGCTTCATCGAACCAATTTGCCGGGGCCTTTAGCTCGCTTGTGGGAAAGTCCCAAAGCCCCGACCACCACTCCTTATCGGAGTTTGGTCTTAGCCAAATTTTCCCCTCTTTTTCAAAGAGCCATTTCAAGAGTGATTTCTCTTGATACTTCTTCTTGTTTTGCTTAAAGGGCAATTTATCCACCGAGCCAGTTTTGAGAGCGACGCAGGAATCAACCAACGGACAGAGCGAACAGTTCGGCGAAGCTTTTGTACAAATCAGAGACCCCAGTTCCATCAGACCTTGGTTGAAATCACGGGCTGAGTCACAGACTTCAACCAGAGCTTCAGCTTTCTCCCAAAAAAAGGATTTAGCCTCTTTTGTGTCAGAAGCTTTGTTCAGACCAAAATAGCGCGAAAAAACTCTTTCCACATTGCCATCCACCAAAGGGATTTTGAGATTGAAGGCAATGCTCAGAATGGCTCCAGCAGTGTAAGGCCCAATCCCCGGAACTTTCAAAATTTCCCCGCGAGTTTTGGGAAACTTGCCCTGATAATGATCTAGAATAAAAGCGGCGCCTTTGTGCAAGTTTTTGGCACGGGAGTAATACCCCAGCCCGGACCAATGGCCCAGCACAGATTCCAGAGGGGCTTTCGCCAAAGATTCGAGAGCAGGGAAAGTGGATAGAAACTTCAGATAATAAGGGACAACCGTTTTCACTTGGGTTTGTTGCAGCATCACTTCTGAAACCCAAATAGAGTAGGGATCGGAGGTTTCCCTCCAAGGGAGTTGCCTTTGGTTTTTTTTAAACCAAAGTGAAATCAAGTGAGCTGTTCGGCGCAAACTTCCCACTGCAAACAGGTTACTTTACATCCAAGAGTTCCACATCAAAGACCAGCGTGGAATTGGGGGGAATTACAGGAGGGGCTCCGCGCTCTCCATAACCTTCTTTGGAAGGAATGGTAAGCTTTCGCTTGCCGCCCACTTTCATGCCAGCTACACCTTTTTCCCAACCTGCAATAACTTGGCCGGTTCCCAACTGAAAAGTGAAAGGGCTGTTTCTATCAAGTGAGGAATCAAATTTGGTCCCGTTGGTGAGTTTGCCCGTGTAATGGACAGTGACCATTTTTCCAGCTTTTGCTTCGGGCCCATTTCCGGCGACTACTTCCACAATTTCTGTGGTCACCAGTTCCTTAGGGGCTTTCATTTTTTTTGCAGCGGGTTTTTCAGCTGCTTTTGGTTCAGCTGCCTTTGCTGGGGCCTCCGTTCCAAAAGAATAAGTTCCAAGGGAAATGACCAAAAAATAAAGAAGGTGTTTTTTCATAGATCAAAAGATTATCGCTTGAGCAGGGCAAGTAAAAGTAGAATTTTTGGAATGATCATGATTTAAGACTGGTTTCGTAAAAGGAGAGCTAACCATGGCGAGCGAAGCGCAAAAAGATAAAATGCCCAAACAAATCAGGTACATAGTGGGTAATGAGGCTGCGGAGCGATTTAGCTTTTATGGCATGAGAAGCATCCTAGTCATCTTTATGACTCAATATCTTTTTTTGAAAGAACACAAAGCAAAAGAAGTTTTCCATCTCTTCGCTTTTGCAAACTACTTCATCCCCGTTTTTGGGGCCGTGTTGGCCGATCGGTTTTGGGGCCGATATAAAACGATTCTTTATCTTTCACTATTTTATTGTGTGGGACATGGAATATTAGCCTTATTCGAAACAGAATTAGGTCTGTATGCAGGATTGTTTTTCATTGCAGTGGGTTCCGGGGGAATCAAGCCCTGTGTTTCTGCCTTTGTCGGGGACCAATTTGACCGTTCGAGTGAACACTTGCTGGACAGGGTTTATTCCATTTTTTATTTTTCCATTAATTTTGGTTCTTTTTTCTCAACTCTTTTAATTCCCGTCACTCTGAAAGCGTATGGACCGGGGATTGCTTTTGGGATTCCCGGGATTCTCATGGCGATTGCTACTTTGATTTTCTGGTTGGGAAGAAAAAAATACGTGGTGATTCCCCCTGCGGGGCAAGGGAGCCAGTTTTTGCCGGTCCTCTGGTATGCGCTCACTCATCAAAAAGATCGCCAACCAAACCAGAGATTTTTGGAAGTGGCTTCCCAGAAATTTTCAAAAGCAAAAGTAGACGGGGTCCAAGCCGTTCTGTCGATTTTTGCTGTTTTTGTGGCTACGACCGGGTTTTGGGCTTTGTACGATCAGCACGGAGCCAGTTGGGTTCTTCAGGCCGAAAAAATGGATCGTTATTTTCTGGGATTTCATTTGGAGTCCTCCTCGATTCCCGCTATCAACCCAATTTTGGTTATGGCCTTTCTGCCTTTGTTTAGTTTCGTTATTTATCCCTTTGTGGAAAGAATCGGGATCAAGACGACTCCCTTGAGAAAAATGGGGGCCGGGATGGTTCTGATTGCCGTCAGCTTTTTTGGCGTCGGACTCATCCAATCCAGATTGGATGCCGGAGAGACAGTCAACATCATTTGGCAACTGGGCCCTTGGATTGTCCTAACAGCGGCTGAAGTGATGGTTTCGGTGACAGGGTTATCGTTTGCTTACACACAAGCTCCCAAAGAAATGAAAAGCACCATCATGAGTTTGTGGTTGATGACCACGGCTTTCGGAAACTTGTTGACCGCTGTGGTTTCCAGTTTGAATCCATTCGAAAGTGGAGCCATGGAGTTTTACTTTTACGCGATTCTCATGCTGGGCGTGGCTTCGGTTTTTGCTTTCATGGCGAGCCGTTATCAAGAGCACCACTATCTTGGGAATGAGGCTTGACGCTACGGGTCTGTGTGATTAGTTTCCGGCAAGTTCTGTACTGAATGAAGGAGTAAAAAATGGTTAAGAAGTTTCTTGATGAGTTTAAAGCCTTTGCTTTTAAGGGCAATATGGTTGAGTTGGCGGTTGCCGTCGTGATCGGGGGCGCTTTTGGAAAAGTCATCGATTCTTTGGTTAAAAGTGTTCTAATGCCGCTTGTCAGTTATCTGGTTCCGAGTTCTGGAGGGGATTACCGTACTTGGACTTTGGGCCGAATTGAAATTGGTGCTTTTTTGGGAGAATTCATCAACTTTCTTTTGATTGCTTTGGCTGTATTTCTAGCCGTCGTCAAACTGACTCAGTTTTTGACAAAGGGCAAAAGCAGTTCTGAAACCCAAAAGTAATCCTTCTTGCGATAGCGAGTAGAGCCGGTCAAAATAGGAGAAGTGATCCATTTCCTTCTTCTAATTTGCTCGGCTTTTTCATTCATTGCCCGTGCGTCTGTGGAAACCCGCCAAGCGCACTCGGTTGCCAAGTTTCTCTCTGAAGAAAAAACCATCGCACCTGGAAAAACTTTTGCAGCTGGAATTTATCTAGAAATTGAAGAGGGTTGGCACAGCTACTGGTCCAACCCTGGGGATTCGGGAGCTGCCCCGCGCTTTGAATGGAGTTTACCTGAGGGGTTCTCAGTTGAAGGCCCTTTCTTCACAACTCCCGAGAGGTTAAATACCGGAGAGCTGGTCAGCTTTGGTTATTCGAAAGAAGCTTTCTATCGCTTCGAAATTCGAAATAACCTCAAAAACCCTGCAGACAGTCCACTGACTTTTGCCGTTTCTGGTGAATGGTTGGTTTGTGAGAAAACCTGTATTCCAGCCAAATACCGGTTCGAGATGAAGCTTCCGATGAAATCGGATCCCGAACCTTCAGAGGACGCCCCTCTCATTGCCAAATTTCAGAATCGGTTACCAAAGCCAATGGATTTGGATTCCTTTGAGTGGAAAGAATTGGAGGACCGGATTCAAATCAGACTGACTCCGAAGGAGCCTTGGGAAGTGGTTGATTTTTTCCCAGGCGCTGATTGGCAAGTAGACTTAAAAAAACCGGCGATCCAAACAAAAGCCAAAAGCACGGAAATCTCTTTAAAACAAAAAGGGAGTTCTTCGATTCCGACTCAAGCAGGAGTGGTTCTTTTTCGCAAACCCGGTCAAGAGGGAACCGTCGCTTCCATGGAGCTTACAAAAAGAGAAATTTCTGCTCTCCCGGGATTTCTAAACTCCTTTTTATTCGCTTTTCTTGGGGGGCTCCTTCTAAATCTCATGCCTTGTGTCTTTCCCGTCCTCTCAATCAAAGTGTTCAGTGTTCTGGAACAGGCAGGGAAAGGAAAATCCTGGGTCAGGCATAGCTCGCTTGTTTATGCAGCAGGCATCCTTGTTTCCTTCGCTGTTTTGGGTTTTTTATTGTCAGCCCTTCGGAGCTGGGGGGAGGCGGTTGGTTGGGGATTCCAACTCCAAAATCCTTACCTCTTGGTCCTCTTGATTTTTCTTTTCTTGTGTCTGGGGGCAAGTTTTTTGGGAGCTATTGATCTCTCTTGGTTGCAAGTCGGGGCAGGTCAAGGGTTGGCTAATCAGGCGGGGTGGACTGGAGAATTCTTTTCAGGTGCACTGTGTGTTTTGGTGGCATCGCCCTGTACTGCACCCTTTATGGGAGCTGCTCTGGGCTATGCCATTTCGCAACCCCTCCCGATTCTGATGACCATCTTTTTAGCTCTTGGCTTTGGACTGAGCTTTCCTTACTTGATTTTGGCAGCCTTTCCTCAAGCCGCTCGGGTTCTCCCCCGGCCAGGGCAGTGGATGGAAGTGATCAAAGAAGTGATGGCGTTTCCTCTTTTTGCCACTGCTGTCTGGCTTTTGTGGATTTTGGCGCAAGCATCCACTCCTTTCAGTGCTGTAGGGGTTCTTTCTTGCATTTTGCTGTCGAGTTTTGGGCTTTGGATGTTCCACTTGAAGAGAAAAAAGATTTGGGTGAAGCGCTGGGGAGTAGGAGTGGGGGTACTGGGATTGATAAGCGCTTTCTGGGTGGTTCGGGGACAAATGCAAGTTCAAGAAATGGCTCCTGGAGAGTCTCTCTCTCATGGAATCCTTTGGAAACCGTTTGTGGAAGAAGAAGCTCGCCGGGTTTCACTCTCGGGAAAAGCCGTGTTTGTTGATTTCACCGCAAGTTGGTGTGTGACTTGCCAAGTGAATGAAGAAGTCACTTTTGGCAATGAATCTGTTCAACAGTTTGTTCGAGAGAAAGAAATTGTGATGATGAAAGCGGATTGGACAAAAGCAGATCCACTCATCACGGCAGCACTCAAGAGTTATAACCGAATCGGAGTGCCTTTTTATGTGGTCTATGATGCCGGTTCTGGAACAGGGAGAGGGATTGGCGAAATATTAACCCCGAAAATCTTCAAGAATGCTTTTGGGTTTTCGGAAAACAAGGAGAATCCATCATGAGGTTCTGGTTTTTAAGTTTTGTGGTGTTTTTGGTTTCAATCGCATCTCTGGCAGCACCGGTTGGAAAACCAGCTCCTGATTTTTCACTTTCAGGTTCTGATGGAAAGCTATGGAAATTATCCGACCAGAAGGGAAAAGTGGTGGTTTTGGAGTGGTTCAATGAGGCCTGTCCGTTTGTTCAAAAACATTACAGCACTCAGAACATGCAGAAGCTTCAAAAGGAATACACTGGAAAAGGCGTTGTGTGGATAACGATTAATTCTTCTGCTCCAGGAAAACAGGGACATGTCAGTGCAGAACAATTGGGAAAAGATTTGGCCCGATTGAAAGCAGCAAGCACCGTTGGCTTGGTGGATCCGACCGGGCAAGCGGGGAAGGCCTTTGAGGCAAAGACTACGCCACATCTTTTTGTAATCAATGCCCGGAACACAGTGGTTTACGATGGTGCAATCGACGACAACTCTTCGGCTGATCCGAAGTCAATCGAGGGTTCTAAAAACTATGTGCGCATGGCTCTGGACTCAGTTCTAATTGGAGACAAAGTCAAAGAACCTACCACCAAACCGTATGGTTGTTCTGTAAAGTATCCCTAAACCCGATCTTGAACGAGAAAGAGTTCGATTCGGTAGGGGGCGCCTTTTTTTGTAGTCCCTCCGAAGAGAGCTTCGTTCGAATCCGAGTACATTTTTTCATTGCTTCCAGAGTTGAACTCAAAAGTAAAAGAAGCGGGCTCGATCGTTTCAATTCCCGATGGCGGGTAACAGGTATCAAACCCTTGATCCGTTCCCCCATACAGAAGCATACTGAGTACTCTTTCAGTGACTTTCCAGCTTTTCAGCCAGAGCCGGCCTTTGATTTCTTGAGGTTGAATATCTCGGATCTCGCTCTCCGTCAGATCAAGCACTTGTGAGTACCCGTCGAGCATGGTCTTTTTCAACTTGGCACTCTGAATAGCACCGCTTTCCACTTCGGCCGCCAAAACAAAATGATTGGCCATCGGAGGGAGGTAACATTGTTTTTCCAAATCCTCGTAGCGAAAGCTTGTTCTAATCCCAACTGAAAAAATATCCTTGCCGAAACTAACCGAAGCCAAGAAAAGAAGCATCCAAAACTTTGCCATGGTTGATCCCCCTTTGAATAGTGTGACTCCAATTTAGTACGCTCAAAGCCGTTAGACAAGATTAGTTAAGATCCTGCAGATTTGATATGATGGGTTATGCTTGAGAGTTTCCTCAGAGAGTTTCTCATTATATTTGCCGTGGCCACAGGAGTGGCGATTTTTTTCAGGCTGCTCAGGCTGCCGACGATTGTGGGATTCATCATCAGCGGGGTGATCGTCGGGCCTTACGGGTTTGCCTTGATCTCTGACTCTGAAACCATCCACCAAATTGCCGAGCTGGGTTTGGTATTTTTGTTGTTCAGTATTGGGGTGGAGTTCTCCATCCAAAGTCTCCTGCAGATGAAACGGGTCTTGATTATCGGGGGGACTTGTCAGTTTCTGCTGGTTACTTCTGCTTCCATGGGAATTTTGATGGTGTTTGGCCATGATGTGCGCGAGTCTTTTTTAATGGGGTGTATGATGGCTCTCAGCTCCACAGCCATCGTCTTAAAAGCGCTTCACCAAAGGCGCGAAATAGCCTCACCGCACGGAAATTTGGCGGTTGGAATTTTGATTTTTCAAGATCTTCTGGTGGTGCCATTGATGCTTTTGGTGCCTTTTTTGGCATCGCATTCCAGCACACCTGTGGAAACCAAGAGCTGGATCGGTCTTTTGGGTAAAGCCATCGCAGTGGTTGGGGTAATCGTGATTGCGGCCCGATACTTGATTCCTGAGTTGTTTCGCTTGATAGCACGGTCCGGGGGGCGTGAACTTTTCATCATTGCAGTCGCCCTGCTGATCATTTTTTCAGCTTGGGCTGCTCAACAAGTCGGGTTGTCTCTGGCTCTGGGTGCGTTTATTGCCGGGCTTTTGATTTCAGAAAGCCCCTACGGGCATCAAGCCACGGCGGACATGATTGCTTGGCGAGATCCTTTGGTGGCTATTTTCTTTGTTTCTGTGGGAATGCTCTTGGATGTTGGTTATTTTCTAGCCCACCCCTTTTCCATTTTAGGAGCGACATTTGCAGTTGTGTTCGGGAAAACAGTTCTGAATTCCATTGCAGGAAATCTTTTAGGGGTCATGCAACGGGCAAGTTTGGTGGCGGGGTTGATGTTGTCTCAGGTGGGAGAGTTTTCTTTTATTTTGGCGGACAGTGCCCATAGAGCGGGAGCGATTCAGCCCTCTGAGTATCAGTTTTTATTGTCTGTGATTGTTTTAAGTTTGGTGATTTCGCCTCTCATTATTCATATCACCCCGCTGATCACCCCCAGTCTGATTAAAACTGACTTGGTTGGCAAAATCATTGAAAGGGCTTTCCGTGAAAAACACAAAGCCCATGTTAAGGCAATGAACCGAAAAGAAATCGACTTGGATGATCATGTCATCATTATTGGCTTTGGAAACAATGGAAAGAATTTAGCGGCGGCCCTTCGAGTATTGGGGATCCCGTATCAAATCGTTGAGAGCAATGCTTCCACCGTTCAGCAAAATCCCAATGAACCCATCCATTTCGGAGATGGGGGAAAACAGGAGATCTTGGAGAAGTGCGGGATTGAAAAAGCTCGAGCTGTTGTGGTGACCATTAATGATGCGGTCTGGATTAACAAAATCATTGCGGCTGTAAGAAAGATTAGGCCGGAGATTCGATTGGTGGTGCGCTTACAGTATTTTATGGACGAAGCCCGTTGCCCAAATGCAGAGCGAGTTGAAAAAGTGATAGCCGAAGCTGAAACTGCAAAGCAGATTACCCGGAAAGTTCTGAGTATCTATGAAGTTCCTGCTTCGGATATCGAAGAACTGTTAACTTGAGATCAGTGGGCTTTCACAATCGACCCATCGACTGGGTTGAAATAAATTTCCACTTTCTTTCCGTCTTTGTCGGTCCCATAAATTTCATAACAGGTGCCAGGCTGTTTGAATTTCTTAATGGAATACCCTTCTGCTTCCACTTTTTTCTTGAAGTCTGCTTCGGACATCCATTTGTCTTTGGGTTGATCCGTGCAGTTCTTTTTCGCATAGGCTGAAATTCCCATCCCCAGTGCGAAAGCCAGTATTAAAGTTTTGTGCATAATTACTCCTTTTCTTGGGACGATTCCCGGAGATATTATACAAGAAGGATGAAAAAAAAATTAGTGTATGATTTTCCCACTCGAGTGTTTCATTGGGCTTTTTCCGGCCTGTTCGTGACTGCATTTATTATTGCAAAGACCGTCGACAGTGAGTCACCTGTTTACCCGTATCACATGTTAATTGGCTTGGTTTTGGGATTTTTTGTCACATTTCGTCTGGTCTGGGGAGGGATTGGGACCAAGCATGCAAAGTTTTCTGATTTTATGTTGAGACCGGTTGAGTTGCTCGATTATTTTAAAGGGGTTTTCAAGGGAAGTGACAAGAAGTGGTCGGGACATAATCCCGCTTCGAGCTGGGCTGCTCTAGTGATGATGGGGTTGGCTCTGGGGTCTGTAGGAACGGGTTTCTGGATGGCTTCAAGTCAGTCCACCGAAAATGTGGAAGACATCCATGAGCTTTGCGCGAACTTGTTTGTAGTAGTTGCTTTATTTCATGTCGCTGGATTGGCGGTTCATACGATCCGTTTTCGGGAGATGTTGGGGTTGAGTATGGTCCATGGAAAAAAAATGGGGGTTCCTCCCGGTGAGGAGATTTCTTCCCCACGAGTGGGTGTGGGGATGCTGCTCATTGCTCTAGGTGTGGTTTGTGCAATCTATTTGTTCAAAAATTATGACTCCAGTTCAGGGGTTTTAAACTTATTCGGAACTCAATTGGTTCTCGGAAAGTCGGAGTAAAAATGGCCAGTACTGGGTTGATTCTTGTTTCCATTCTGACGCTTAATATTTGGGGACTTCCAGGAGTCGGCTCTTTTAAATTGGCCCCTCTTCGCAAAGAGAGGGTCCAAGGGATTTGTGAAAGTCTGAAACGGGCTTTTAAGGATCCTAAAGGGTGGGATGCTGTCATGCTTCAGGAAGTGTGGCTTCGAGAGGATCGAAAAGCTCTTTCCCGCTGCGGGTACAAAGAAGTGGTTGATCTCAATGATCCCATTTTGCTGGTCGATTCCGGCCTTTTGTTTTTGTCGAAGCACCCCTTAAGGCGGGGAAAGAGATTAACTTATCCTGCGCTCCCAATCGGACCGGATGTACTTGAAGATGGAGAGTCGTTGGTTCGAAAATCCGCCAACTCAGTCGAAATGTTTCACCCCGAAGCGGGAGTGATTGTTTTGGGAAATACCCATTTGGTTTCTTTCTATGCGGAAGGGGACGCAGATCAATATCAGAATACTCGACGCCAACAGTTTTTAAGTTTTGCAAAGTGGATCAAACGAATCGCAGGGGAGAATCCCTTGATTGTGGGGGGAGATTGGAATTTTGGAGCCCAGAATCAAGTGCTGTGGACTGAGAAAGAGAAAAGTTTTCCTGGGTTCGTGGTCAGTCAGGAATCAGAGCAGGAAACCACTTTGAGTGGTGACAATTCCTTTCAGGAAAAAGATCAAGATCGAGTTGATCATGTGTTTGCCTCACCCCAATTTAGTTCTGTTATTGGAAAACTCGAAATGAATCAGCCGGTAAAAATTGAGGGGAAACAGGTCAATCTTTCGGACCACTTTGGATGGTCAGAAACGTTTTCTCTTTCAAATGGGGCTGAACAAGGGAGATAAGAATGGCGTCCCCACCGGGATTCGAACCCGGGTTTTCACCGTGAAAGGGTGACGTCCTAGGCCCCTAGACCATGGGGACATAATGCCAAGGCTCGGATAATGGTGTTTTTTCAGTGGCTTGGCAAGGCTTTTTAACGAGAAAGTACTTTGACCCGCGCTTTCTTAAACCCCTGAATATCTTGCTGGAATTTCTCAAAGACTTCAAAAGCGAGCTCCCAAGGGTCAATCCAGAGTTCTTTAAGCCCTGAAGTGGGGATCGGAGTCCCAGCGGTTTCAATATTGAGTCCCATGTGAAAAAGCACTGAAATGGACGAACGAGTGGCAATTGAGACGCTCAGTTTTCGCTTGTCGTAGAACAAGTCATTGCCTCGCCGGGAAAGATCCCGCCCGCCGCGTTCCCACAGGCGTTGATAAACAATCCCCACAAAAAGGTTTTGCAGAAGAATGCCGGTTTCCAAGGAGTCGATAAACCACTCTCCTAAAAAATGGAGCATCTTGGGGCTGTAAATGGGGGCATTCTGTTTCACATCTTCCAAGTCAACCATATGGGTGAGATCCACTTGAGCGGGCCCCACAAAAGCAACCAAGGCATCTCCCAGAAGATTGAATTTCCGGTAAATCCAGTGCGGCGCCAAAGGCGTTCCGTCATAGGGGAGTTCCTGCTCTTTATAGAGATGGGTTTGTAAAGTAATCATGGAAAGGCACCTCATTTTTTTTGAACGCGCGTTTTAAACGCATGCAAGATTCACAGACTCCGCACATCAACGCCCCGGTTTGATAACAGCTCCAAAAAAGCTCCAAAGGCAACTGAAGTTCCAATGCGTGACGGACAATTTCCGTTTTATCCAAAGACTCTGTCGGGGAAATCACTTTCACTTGGTTGGAAGTGGAAAAAGCAAGAGCTTGGTTTAAGCTTTCCCGATAGGCCTTCGAATTGTCCGGAAAAGTAGCCGCTTCCTCCCGATTAAAACCGACAATCAGGTAAGAAGCATCCAACTGTTCCGCAAAGCAAGCGGCAATTTCAATGAAAACGCCATTCCGGTTGGGGACCCACACGGATTTCGCACTTTTCCGGGAAGCGTGAAGGTCGTCCAAATCCGCCAAAGACAAATGTGGCAAAGCTCTTGTTTCTGAAGTTCGGAGGAGACTGCTTCCTGCTTTTGAGGAAAAAAAAGATAATTCCAAAGTGTGATGGGGAATGTTCCAGTAACGGGCTAGTTGGCCGGCGTGTTCGAGTTCCTTGGGCGCTGCTTTTTGGCCGTAATCAAAGGTCAGGGCTAATTTGAGTTCATAACCCTGCTTCATGGCCATAGCTACGGCCACAGAGGAGTCCAAGCCTGAAGAAAGCAGGGCAACGGCGGAGAGTTTAGAGGCCATAGAACCCGAGTAACACGGGTCATCAAGATTCTCAATAGGGGGACGGAATTAGAATTGGTCTTTCAACCGATCGACACGTTTATTTAGGTCTTCCACTTTGCGGACCAAGTCCTTTAAGCGGCCGGTCACCGAGCCGGGCGGGGTGGAGGCTTGAGGTTTTTCTCCAAAACCAACAAAGTGTTTGAGGTGGTGGTTCAATGTGTTCTTTTGACCGGGCAACGACATTTTCTTTTCAGACATCGGGAATCTCCTGAAAAAGCGAGTCTTAGTATGGACTATCTTACGGCATAGAGCTGCTTTTCTTTAATGAGTAGCCACACTGAGCGTTGAATTCCCTGCGGCGGATCCTCTAACTTGTTCTTTTTCCAAAGGTCTCCAATCTCCTCTCTGATTTTAGTTGAAGAAAAGGGCAGGGCCTGAATGTCACAGAACCTCATCAACCTTTGATCTTGACTATAAGCGAGGAGATTTTTTTCCAGAAAAAACGCATCGATTATGCCCGCTTTTTTGAGAAATTGTGAAGGATCGGACGCAATTGCTTCACTTCTTTTAATGACCAACCAGTCGACCAATTTAAGAAGTTCATTTGCAGATTTCCATTCCGGGAGTCTCGGTAAAATATCATCTCCTACAACCAGAGTGATGGGCTCTGATTGGAGAGCCTGCAGGTGCTTGACTGTGTCGATAGTAAAAGAAGGGCCTGTTTTTTTAATTTCCCAATCAAGAATTTCGATGCGAGGGTCCAAATACTTGAAGGCGGCTTCGATCAATGAAAGACGGTCTCCCGCGCTGATTCGAGGCCCTTGTTCTTTAAGCGGGTTTTGGTAATTCGGAATGAGATAAAGTTTTGAAAAATTGAATTGGCTTAGAATCGTTTTAATTAGATGGATGTGACCCAAGTGGGGAGGATCAAAAGTTCCTCCAAAAACGCCTATCAAACTTTGCTCTCCTTGTGGGTCAGCCCGGCAAGCTCATCCAAAAGAGGGGGCAACCCCTCGCGAGTGGCGCTGCTGATGAAGTATCCCGAGAGTCCCAGGTCGGCCAAAGCTTTTCTTTTAGTCTCCAAGTCCTCTGCGGACAAAAGGTCGATTTTGGTAAAGACCAGACGTTCTTCTCTTTGGAGCAATTCGGGATCGTAAGCTTCCAGTTCTTTTCGAATGGTCTCGATGCTTTTTTGGATTGTCTCAGGGGTATGGGTAACATCCACTAAATGAAGGAGCACTCTGTTTCTCGCGACATGGCGAAGAAAGCGGTAACCCAAGCCAGCACCTTCGGAAGCTCTTTCAATCAATCCAGGCAGATCGGCAATAACAAAAGCATGCCCTTTGTGTTCCACCACTCCCAAAGCAGGCTCCAAAGTAGTGAAAGGGTAATCAGCGACTTTGGGTCTGGCTCTGGAAACACTGCTCAAAAAAGAACTCTTTCCTGCATTGGGCAACCCAATCAACCCAATGTCCGCCAGAAGCTTCAATTCCAGTTTAATTTCTTTGATTTCTCCGACCTCGCCTGGAGTGGCATTTCTTGGAGCCCGGTTGGTAGAGGATTTAAAAGAAAGATTTCCCCGTCCCCCACGTCCGCCCTTAGCCACTAAGACGAGTTGTTCGTGCTCCACTAAATCGGCAAGAAGCTCCCCCGTTTGGTTGTCGTAGACCAGAGTTCCCATGGGGACTGCCACAATGAGATCTTCTCCCCCTCTTCCAAACATGTCTTTACCGAGACCATGTTCTCCCCGTTCAGCCAGGTATTTGGGTTGGTATTTGAAATCAAGAAGGCTTGTTTTGTCTCGAGTGGCTTTTAAATAGACGTCTCCGCCCTTACCACCATCGCCCCCATTGGGGCCTCCGAAAGGCACAAAAGTTTCGCGACGAAAACTAATGCAGCCATTTCCGCCCGAACCGCCTTGGATTCGTATGACAACTTCGTCGATGAGAGCCATAGCTCACCACCTGAATTCCTTAAAAATGAACGATTGAGTGAGTAACAGCCTTAGGAGGCGACTTTAGTTGATTCTTCAGGGTGTACACAGATTCGAGTGCGATCTTTATCGAGACGCTCAAAAGTCACTCGTCCTGGAATTAACGCAAACAAAGTCCAATCTCGGCCTGTGCCAACGTTTAATCCTGCGTGAAATTTGGTTCCCCTTTGACGAACCAAAATGTTTCCCGCTTTCACGAGTTCTCCGCCAAATCTTTTTACACCAAGGCGCTGGCCCTGACTATCCCGACCGTTTCTAGAGCTACCGCCCGCTTTCTTATGTGCCATGGATTAGCCCTTCCTCTCGATCTTTTCCACTCTCAAACGAGTGAGTGTCTGTCGATGACCGTAACGTCGATAGTAGTTGTGACGTCGACGGTATTTAAAAGTTCGCAGTTTGTCCCCTTTTTCTTCACCGAGACACAGGCAATGAACAGCTACGGGAAGTTGGGGTTGACCCACTTTAACTTCTTTGCCATCCGAATAAAAAAGCACATCGGTTAATTCAACGGGCTTTCCTGCTTCTACATGAAGGCGCTCAACCAAGAGCTCTCTGCCTTCTTCGACTCGATATTGTTTATTCCCTGTGCGGATTACTGCGTACATAAATTCACCTTTATTGAACGCTCTTTTCTAGTGGACTTTGCCCGTTATAGTCAATCATTTAATGGGCTTAGGTACCATGCTGATTAAGAGCCCTCTCTCTTCTTGGACTGAAAGTTCTAAATAATTGAAATATTTATAAAAAAAACAGGCTCCCCTGAAAGCCTTGAAGGAAGTGTAGGAATCTTTAGAAACTAAATCAGTGAAAAAAACTCTTCTTTGGGTGGCTCTGGCTGGCTCTTTGTTTTGTGGTTTTAAACGGGCTCAGAAGAAATTTCGGGACATCCCCTTTAAAAATCCAGCCTCTTTATCAGATTCTCAGTTCCTAAAAGAAAACTCTCCACGACTTTCTGGCGGGGGCATTTCAATCCCTTTCCGACAACGTTTATTGGCTCGAACTTTTACCGCGCCTGGTTTCTCAGCGGTCCAGTTAGCTCTCTGGCATGGTGATTTTTCTGGTTTGCCTTTTTGGCTTCTCCAAAAATACCGTGAGCGTGGCCTTCTCCAAGTCTTAGCGCTGAGCGGGCAACACGTCTGGGCTTTGGCATTTTGTTTAAGCTTTTTTGGGGGATTTTTGTGGAGGTTTCACCCGAGGCCGCGAGGTCGACTGCTTCTTTGGAGTCGAAAATTTAAAGTACCCGTGTCTGCAGGCATTCTTTTGGGATTGGCCCCTAGTGAACCCTCTCTGATCAGAACTGCCGTCTGTGTGGGATTACTTTTTATGATTCGAGAAATCCCTCTGAGGGTGAATCAGTTTTACCTGATGGGTTCAGGGGGAATGTTTTTTTTGTCAATTTGGCCGAATTTCATTTTTGAAAAAAGCTTTCAGTTAAGTGCTCTGGGAATTACCGGGGTCTGGACGGTAAAAAACTGTTTCAATTCCAAGCAAAAAATTGCTGCAGGGATTTGGTTGGCTTTGTGGTTTGGAGCCCTGATGGCCTTTTTTTTCGGGAAATGGGTGGGCGACTCCTTTTGGGTTCAAATTGGGGTGGGGTGGTTATGGGACCAAGTTCTTCTGCCCTTTTGGTTTTTTGGGGGAATTTTGGTTCTTGTGGTGCCACAGAGCTGGTCAGTTTTCGTCGCCCAAAGTTGTGAAAAAATAGTCCAACTGTGGTTCAAATGGGAGGCTATTCATAGCCACCCGTCAGGAATGTCTATTTATCGTCCGAGCCTCTGGGAAACGGGGATCTTTTTGGGGTGGCTGGTCGCGTTAGCCTATTGGAATTTAAAAAGATGCCAAGTTGTGACAAAAAAAAATGCCTACGGCGCGACATGCATTGATTTAACGCGGAGCGCTCGCAGACAATAGAGGTTGGTTTTTTCTATGATGAACAAACAAATAAATACCAAACAAAATCGGATCCGAGAAACCCTGGATCGGCTTTACGATCAACAGCCGCCTCTCTTTCGCGAGCAGTTACGAAAGCTACAACAAGATCCCACCAGTCGAGTATTTGCTCCCTTGGCCGAAAGCTATCGGCGCTTGGGGAGGTTGGATGAAGCAATTGAAATTTGCCAGAGAGGTCTTGAGCATCACCCCGATTTTCACGGGGGCAGAGTCGCACTGGCAAAATGTTTTATAGAAAAAAATCGTTATCAAGACGCTCAAATAGAACTCGAAAAAGTAGTGCATTTAGCTCCCGAAAATTTACTCGCACAAAAGCTTCTAGGGGAAGCCTTGATGGCTCAAGGACTCGACAGCCAAGCCCTTCATGCCTTTAAAATGGCTCTGCTCCTGGCACCCTTTGATGTTTCATTGACTGAGAAAGTGCATCAGCTGGAAAAACAATTGGCCAACCCTCGACAGGAGTCCCTGCCTGCAGTGGCTTCCCAGAGAAGTGAGGAAGTTGTTGAGAGTTCTTTTCCTCCGTTTCCCATGGTTGAAGAAGCGTCAGAAACTGTTGATGAAGAGCCCTTTGTGGAAATGAAAACTGAGCAGCCGATGGGAGAATGGTCCGAGTCGCTTCAGCCCTTGGATGGCTTTTCGACTCTCTCCGAGAACGAATCGGAGGAGGACGAAGGAGAGGAAGAGTTTTCAGCACAAGTGAATGCGGTACTTGGAGCAGATGACGAAGATGAAGAAATATTTTCGGTTGCCCCCGTATCAAGCGCCTTTAAAAATTTAGCTGAGAATCAATCCCCCGAAATCACAACTGAGACCTTGGGAGATTTGTATTTTTCCCAAGGGCAATACAGTCACTCACTAAAGATTTTTGAAAAAATTTCCCGGGTTCGAACCAGCCCTGAGCTTGAGAAAAAAATGAAAGCCTGTCGAATTCGATTGGGGGTTGACCCTCAATCTCAAATTCGCAAAAAGAAAATTCAAGCTCTGAGAGGAATCCTACACAAGCTTCAAGAATCAGAAAAAAACTGAAAGCTCTTGAAATTTTACTCAAAATACGAGAAGAGAAAGCGAACTGAGGATATATGTACGACACATCAGAATTTAAAAAAGGCCTTTGCATTGAAGTAGACGGTGTTCCCTACCAAATTGTGGAATTTCAGCACGTCAAGCCCGGGAAAGGGAACGCAATCGTTAGAACAAGAATGAAAAACTTGTTGAACAAGACCGTTCTGGAAAAGACTTTCAAATCGGGGGATAAAGTTGGCGAGCCGAATCTTGATAAACGGCACATGCAGTACCTGTATCAAGATAACAGTGGCTTTCAATTTATGGATCTGGGTTCTTATGAGCAAACCTTCTTGGACAAAGAATCCATCGGGGACAGCAAGAATTACCTCATCGAAAATCTGGAAATTGAAGTTCTTTATTATGACGGCCGCCCGATTGCCATCGAGTTGCCAAATTTCGTGAACTTAAAAGTTACCTACTGCGAACCAGCACTTCGTGGAGATACGGTTAGCGGTGGCGGAAAACCCGCCACTTTGGAAACTGGCCTGACTATTACCGTTCCTTATCACATCAAGCAGGATGATGTTTTGAAGATCGATACGCGTTCGGGCGAATACATTGAAAAAGTAAAGTAGTTTTCCACAAAAAGGAGAACCCTGTGAGCCACTTTCGACCGAAAGAGGTATTACATCGGGCCCAGAAGTCGGAAAAGGAAGGTCTCGTTAAAGAAGCAGCGAAGAGCTACGCTCTTCTATCCGTCTATCTTCGGAAAAAAAATAAATATCCAGATGCGGAGAAAATGATTGCCAAAGCCATCAAGCTGAATCCGGATTCAGGGCGCTTGTATTTGGAAGAATCTGCCTGTTTTTTGGGGATGAATGATGAGTCGAGGGCCTCTGCCAGTATTCAGAAATGCGTCCAAATAGGTTTGGAGAAAAAACAGCTTCATGTTTACTTCTCTCATCTACACAAACACCTCACATCGAATTCATGGATCAGACAAAAATTTTGTGAGCTATGGCTTTCAATTGACAGAACGAGCCCCACCCCGTTTTTGGGACTGGGAGAGGAGCTTCTTGGACAAGGAAAGTGGCAGGAGGCACGGGATCTCTTCCTCAAAGGTTTGTTTGTGGAACCAACCAATGAAACTCTTCTGACCGCTTTGGTGTCTCTAATGAATCAACATGGCAGCCCCACTGAGCAGGATTACTTGAAGCGCTTTTTGGACAAGTCCCTGTCACTTGAGCAATTCATGGTCTTGATGGGAAAACCGACTGACGTAAAAAATGAACGACCGAAAAGCTCAAGAGAAGTGGAAACAGCTCCGGAACTTAAGGAATTAGGCGAATTGATCTCCGAATTAGAAAAAGAGTTGGAGATAAGTTCCGAAACTGAATACGAAAATGTCGAGCCCGTGATTCAGGAGTTTTTGAGAAAATCCAATCAAGTGATTGGTTCGGATCTGCAGGCCCGCCTTGATTTGGCTTTTGCTTTTTTTGAAATGGACAGACTGCGTGAAGCTAAAATGGAATTAAATCACATCCAAACCGAGCACCTTCTTTTCGGGCAGGCTCAGTACTTGTTGGGAACCATTCTGTTGCAAGAGGGAAGCGATGTAGCCGCTTTGGGGGCTTTTCAAAGTGCCCTCAGGTCTGCGGTCAAAGACTCTGCTTTTTGGAAGGAAACTGTCTATCAGCTTGTAAAATTAAACCTCAAGCTGGGGGATCTTGATACGGCTGGAAAATTTATCCAACAGCTGGAAAAAACCGATCCCGGGTATCGTGATTTAAAAAATCTCAGAAAAAATGTGAGAAAAGAACCGGCATGAAGAAAGTGTTGCTGACAATCGGTGCAAGCTTGGTGGTTTTGTACGGGCTTCTTCATGTCATCATCGCCAGCGGACCTGTCCAAAAAAGAGTGCTTAAAGAGATTACCACCACTCTCGCGGGGTTGGGGATAGAAGTGACGATTGAGAGTATTGATCTCTCTTTTTTTTCTCCAAAAATTTACCTTAACCGCGTCTCAATCAATACGACTTCAAAAGCAGAGATTCAGCTGGAACACCCTCTGCAAGTGGACAAGATAAAAATAGAGCTCCAACCTTTGGGATTGCTGAATCGCGAGATCGTCCTGGAGGAAGTGGCGCTCTTTCATCCTAAAGTGCAGATTCCCCAAGCTGATTTGCTTTATCACAAAGTGGTGAATCAGTTGGAGAAAAGAAAACGGCTGGAAGTAAAGGGGCAGGGTTGGCCAGTTGTGTTTCGCCGATTCGGAATTGTCGACTCTCAATTTGAAGTAAGTGCTTCGGAACCCAGTTTTTCGATTCGTTCCCGGAATCTTACCGTGTTTTTTTCTCAGACGTCGGTGGGGCAGCAGACGATTGAAACGCAGAGCTCCCATTTTGAACTGAAAAGGGGAAAACTGGAACTCGTTCTGGATAAGCTCGATTCGGACGTTGATGTTACCGAGCAAAGTGTACGCGTGAATCGTCTGGACGTTAACGGTCCTGGAATCAAATTGCAGTGGAAAGGGGCCTTGTCGCTGCCCGTTGGGGCTGAAAAAAAAATCACTTCTTTTCACTTGGCCCACGAAACCATCTTGGATTTGTCATGGCTGACCAAAATTGAGGAATTGGAGGCTCCAGAGATCAAGGGGACTCTGAAAAGCTCCGGCACTTTGCATGTGAGTAAAGAGAGTTACTCGGGGACCGGAACTCTGGAGGGACACAATCTAAATCTTAAGACGCTGCGGTTGGGAGACTGGAAGTTCGATTATTCTTTGACCCAGAAGAGTGTGGAGTTGGATCGCGTTTTGGGAAAAGTAGCCAATGGAAGAATCGAAGCAGAGTCGATCAAAATTGAGCTTAACAGGGACTATCCAATTCAGGGTGAGTTCAGTTTAAAAGGAATCGAACTGCAGGATGCCTTTCGGGAGGGAGGGATGGAGACCATCCCTGTTTTTGGTTCGGTAACGGGAAAAATTAAGCTGCAAGGAAATCTCCAAGAGGATTTTAAATTAAAAGTTGAGCCGAATCTGGGCATTGAGAAACTAATCGTTGTCAACAAAGTGCATTTGGGAACCACAGCAGACAACACCATCATTTCAATTCCCCGGGATGAAATCAAAGGCTCGGTAAATGTGCAAAAGGATGGATTGGAAATCAGGCTTAAGCATGAACTTTTGGGAGGACAACTGGACCTTCAGGGGACCATTCTCCACGGGCGCGGGAAGTTGCATTTTGATGGGAAAGAAGTGTCGCTAACCAAACTGAAGCATATCGCAAGCATTCCGTTTGGGGGAGCGGCTTCTTTGAGAGGTGATATCAGAATCGATGAGGGAGATGTGAATGTTGAGGGGGAAGTTGGGATCGAAGAAGCGGAACTTGCTGATCTGATCCTGGGTTCTGTAAGGGGAAAGGTTCAGTATAGAAAAGATCTTTTGTCATTTTCGAAATTGGAACTAAAAGCGATGGAAGCAGCCAGAGGTCAGGGTTTTGTCGATTTTTCTCCAAAAGAAACCACTTATCGATTTGACGTCAACATCCCCAGAATCAGCATGGAGCAAGCTCTGCAGGTCTTCCATAAAGTGGGGTTGCCAGTCCAAAAACCACTGGGAGGGGAACTGGCCGCTAGAGTGACCATTGATGGTGGAAAAGACGACAAGGGAATCGATGTTCGGGTGGACGGACAGGCCAGGTCGTTTGAATGGTATGAAGAAAAGTGGATGTCAGCGGGTTTTGGAATTCAGTATCGTCCTAATCTTTTCAAAGTGAATCGAGGTGTCTTTCTCAAGCGTTCGGGGTCGTTAGAGGTCAAAGCTACTTTTGACGAAAAGAATCATGAGCTCATTTTCTTCACAAGTGGTTTGAGGTTGGAAGACCTGAATCATTTGGGATCCTCACCCCTTCAAGGTGAAATAACGGGTAGAGTGGCTTTTGAAGGAGATTTGAATTACCCACGCGGAAATGGAGAGCTTATTGTCACTAAAACGCAATTCCGAGGACAAAATATATCTGATGCCCGTGTCGTTCTTCGAAGTATTGGCAAAACGAGTGAGTATTGGCTCACACTCGATCGGGAATCGTTGAAAGCTCATCTAACGAGGAAGGAAGCAGGAAATGGATTTGTCTCTTCCAAGCTTAATATTTCTTGTGAGGAAACCGAAGTGTCCCCCTATTTGTCTGCATGGCTGGGGAAAGATATCAGTCCTCTTACCGGAATCGTGATGTCTGGTAGTGCAGATATGGAAGGGGATTTTTCAAACCCCTCAAGTACCAAAGGGGAAGCTGAGCTTAAATCGCTCAAACTTAATTTTGAGGACCACCCGCTTGTTTCTGATGAAACTGTGAAAATAAAATTCAATCAGGGAGGAGTGTTGATTCCTCGATTGCGACTGAGCGGATCCGAAAGCGAGATTGCGGCCAGTTTTTCTTTGGTTCCTGGCCGGGAATTGGATGCCTCTCTCAGGGGAAAAGTGTCATTGCAGTTTTTGCAGCCCTTCATACCCGGAATAGATTACGCAAATGGCCTGATGAACATCAATCTGGAAGCGACAGGCGCTCCGACTAATTACGAATTGTTTGGTAATGTCACAATTTCTGAAGCGGGTTTTAGGATCTCAGGAATGCAAGACGAGTTCAGCTCTGTTTCCGCACAGCTTAATGTCACTCCGGAAAGGATCATTTTCGAAAGATTCCAGGGGTTATTGGGAGGGGGAGAGGTGGTGGTTGGGGGGGAGGTGCGAATAAATCGATTCAAGGAATTGACTCCGAAGTTATCACTGTTCGTCTCCAGAGTTAATTTGCAGTTGCAATCCTTTTTAAAAACGAAGGTAACCGGAGAGTTACAGCTAACCGGAAAAGGAGAGCCCTATTTGCTTTCAGGAAGGCTGCGAGTCGATGAAGCGGTGATTTCAAGCTTGGAAGCTAAAGCGGGCTCCAAGCCAACCGGGGAACCCGTATTGAGTTTCGACTTGAAAGCAGATGCGGACAATCAATTGTTTGTTCGAACAGACGTGTTAGACGGGGAGTTTTCCGGTGATTTCAAAGTGGTTGGAAATACGAACAAAATCGGGCTTCTCGGGAAAACAGAAGTGCTTAAGGGGAAAATCAATTTCAAGGATACTCCGTTTGAAATCATTTCGGGAACGGCGCGGTTTGAGCGAGCTGATGAAATCTTCCCCCGATTTTCGATCAACGGACGAACAGTAGTCAGGGAACAAAAAGGGCGTGCCTATCAGGACTATGAAGTCAATCTTCAAGCGCTTGGAACTCCGGACGATTACAAAATTCGTCTGACATCAAACCCGCCTCTCGTCGAACAGGACCTGATCTCACTTCTTGTTTTGGGGGTCACAACGAGAGGACAAGAGGGAAATTACTTTGACCTGGGTACTGCAATCATGGGGCAGAGCCCGATTAAATCCAAGATTCAGAGCGAATTAGGCGTTGACATAAAAGTTCAATCCGCTCCGGGGCAGGGACCCACTATCAGCGATTCATCTGCTGGTTCAGCCACGTCCCCCACCGGCCCCGGGATGGTTCCCGCTGTGAGAATTGAAAAAGGACTCAGCAAGCGAACAAAACTATCCTATTCGAATACTCTGGACCAAAATCAATCCCGGGAAATCCGGTTGGAACAGATGTTGGATGAGAATATTACGCTTAATGCGACTGCGGGGGATAGAAGTCGGAACAACACTCAAGCAAGACCTGGGGACTCCTTCGGTCTTGATGTGCGCTACAGGTTTAGCTTTGAATAGGCGTAAAAGAGACATTCTTTTGATGTTCGTATTATGGATGGGCCTGATGACATGCCCCTGTGCCACGAGTGCTTCCAATCCCCAAATCGTTAATCAAATCTCATCAAAAAGTCTTTCTGGTCCGGAGATAAAAGAAATCTCACAACTGCTTGGCATTCAAGTTGGAAAAACACTGGATTTAAACCGCGTGGATCAGGAACTGAAGCGGGTATTTCTCAACGGAAAGTTTGGAGACGTTCGCATCTTTTCAGAGCAGAAAAAACATCTGAACACTCTTTTTATTGAAGGAGTAAAACTGAAGAAGGTGGGAGTGGTGGATTGGTCCCAAATCGATTCGAAAATCCTTGAAGAGTCGGGGGTCGAGAAGATGCTGTCTTCAGGGCAGAAAGTGGAAATCAAGGAACTGAAAACAGTGACTGGTCGGATTAAATCTGCATTGGAAGACCACGGCTATGCAGACCCCAACGTCGATTACCGTTTGGTTCCAACCAGCGATCAAGACATCATGGATATCCATTTTTTGGTTGATAAAAAAGATAGAACTATAGTTCGGGAAATTATGTTCAAAGGAGTTGATCAGGACATCAAAGAGGGATTGTTGTCCCGACTGCGATTCCGTGAAGGAGATTTTTTTGACAAGGCAGTGGTGGAAAAGAGCTCCCAGCTTTTGTTGGAGTATTTAATCAACAATCAGTACCCTGGTGCCAAAGTTAAATGGGGCATTGAGAAATCTGAAACAAATCCCAATGAAGTTTTAGTGATATTCGATGTTTCGGTGGGAACGCGTTATCGTTTTTTCTTCAAGGGGAATGAATTTCTAGAAACCAACACTTTAAGAAGTCTGATAGGTTTTGACCTGTTGAATCAGTCGGATGCAACCATAAGAATTAAGAGGACTCTGGAGGACAAGTACCGTTCCCTCGGATATCACTTTGTGCTTGTTGACGTGGATATGAGTCCCCCCGGCAAGGAGGCGATTGTTTCAGTCAATGTCCAAGTGGTTGAAGGCCCCAAAGTGCTGGTGGATTCGGTGGTATTCGATGGCTTGTGGAGTGATTCTCTGGGAAATCCGGCGTCTCTATTTTTTGAAAATGCGGTCGGCGTCCTGAAGAGGCGAATATTCTGGGAAGCTGGCATTGAGGAGTCCACTCAGCAGTTCGTAAACAATTTGCGGGAGAGGGGATTTCTGAGTGCTTCAGTGACAGGCCCCCGGGTCTTCTTCAGTGATGACAGGAAGGGTGTTCAGCTTTTTTACGATCTCCAACTGGGAAACCTCTACGAAATAAAAAAGATCAGTTTTAAGGGCAACAGCAACGTGCCCACCCAGAGTCTTTTGGAAGTCCTTCCGTTTGGAGTCGGCGATACTTTGAACAGGGATGCTTTGAAAGCTGCAAGTGAAGGGCTAAAAACCAAAATCCAATCCAGCGGTTTTTTGGATGTGAAAGTAACTGTTGAAGAAAGAACAAGTGAAGTGGCACCGGGGAACCGAATTGAGGGAACCGAAGTGGTTTTTCAGATTGAGGAAGGTCCCCGTTACTTCGTTGGAACAATCCAAGTGGAGGGCTTGGTAAGAACAATGGAGAAAGTGGTTCGTCGGGAGATCGTGATTCAAAGCGGGGAGCCATTTGATCCAGAAAAGGTTCGCCAGTCTGAGGAAAACATCTCTCTTCTTGGACTCTTTGGCCGGGTTGAAGCAGTTACGAGTTCGGCTGCAAGCGAACCCCATAAAAAGAACATTGTGTTTGTACTTGCTGAGATCAAGCCTGGTTTTGGAGAAGTCGGGTTGGGGGCGCTCTACGAAGATCCCTTGTTTCGGGCTCGATCGTTTCTAGGATTGGGTTATCGAAATCTTTTTGGTCTGAATCAGACAGCATCTGTCAGGTCTGAAGTGTCTCTTCCCATTTCGAGAAGTAATGTCCTGATTCCGTTTGTGGAATATGCAGCATTGGTGAATTACCGGGCACCCTACTTGGCTGATTTACCTTTTACTTTTGCGGTTCAAGGGGGATTTACGAGTTTTCAGGTCGCTTCCTCTTCCGATGGAAGGCAAAGTGACTTGCAAACAAAAGCGCGATTGGAAGAAAGATTGGAGAAACGCCTTGGTAAAAGATTCACTGCACAGTACCGCCTGCACCGGTTGGAGAGGACCCGTACCGAAGTGATCGAAAGGCAGGATTCCGGAGATACGACAAAGTTGAGCGATACTGTTGACGTAATTGGATCTACCGGGCCGACACTTGCTTTGGATTTTCGTAATGATCTTTTCAATCCAACTTCGGGGAGTTTGCATTCTTTGGACGTCGAATTTGCCCACCCTTCATTGCTTTCGAGCCAGGAGCTTTCATTTCTACTGGCTTTGCAGAGGAACTCCTTCTACATACCCATCTCCAAATCATTAACTCTTTCATTTTATTTGGGGATGGGGTGGGCCCGTTCCTTTTTGAGCCGCGGGCTTCCTGAGGCCCGCTTGGCAAATGAACTTGCTTTGGGGGGGCAGGGAAGTATTCGAGGATATGCTCCCAGATTGTTCAGAGCGCCTTTAGGAGTGCGGGAGTTGGCTTTTTATAATGTTAGGACGGAGCTTTCGATTCCTCTGTTTGGAGAAGTGAGTGGGGCTGTCTTTTTCGATACGGGTCAACTTTTTCCAGAGTTGAAGCAAGACAATCGAAATGATGGGATTGGTGTGGGGTTTAGATACCGAACTCCAGTAGGGCCAGTTGTATTAGACTTCGCTCATGGCCTCAGTCCCGCCGCGAAATCCATTATCCGATTTACCTTTACTGTCGGCAGTATTTAACTGTTTGTCTTGGCACTCAGTTGAATTTTGAGCTTGTTGCCTGGGAAGATTCTCGATTTTTTAAGACTGTTCCAACGAAAAATACTCTGAACTGTGACGTTATATTGCTCGGAGATTGACCACAGCGATTCTCCCTTTTTAACCATGTGATAAACAAATCCCGATCCATCGTCAGCCGGGATCCGCGAGGGAGAAGAGGAGAGCGAGCGAGAAATTTTGGGAGCGGAGCTGACCCGGGACAGAGAGTTCGAAGCGATTTTTCTCTCCGCCAAGACCTTGCTTCCTATAGGTACCCGCAAGATATAAGTCTCTTTATTCGGGGGAGTATTCCCTTTCACAAAAGCGGGGTTGAGATCCAGCATTTCATCTTCGGAGCAGTCAATGGCTCTAGCCAATTCCCGCAAAGAAATCGATTGTGCGGTTTCGATCGTATCAAACTCCAAAGGCTCGTGGTAGCTCAGCTCACGGAACCCATGTTTATGAGGATTTTTTGCGATAATTGCAGCTGCAATTAATTTGGGAATGTAGTCCTTGGTTTCCCGACGGATATGGTTGGTTTCTGAAATCCGCCAGTAGTTGTTTGTTTTCAGCTCTTCGATAGCCCGTAAAATCTTATATTCTCCGGCATTGTAAGCGCTGGCAGCTAGGTACCAAGACTCGAACATTAAATAAAGGTCCTTCAGATAAGCAGCTGCTGCTTCTGTAGATAAAATCGGGTCGCGCCGTTCATCCACCCACGAGTCAACTTTCAAGCCATACCGTTTTCCAGTAGCTTTCATAAATTGCCAGGGTCCCACCGCTTTCGCTCTGGACTTGGCCCGAAGATTGAAACCACTCTCGATAAGAGCCAAATAAACCAAATCAGCTGGTAATCCGGACTTCTTGAAAATTTCCTTCATTCGGGGCAAATACCGACTGGAGCGTTCCAAATACCGCTCCATATGGCCTCGGCCTTTTCCAGTGAAGTAATCTATCCAACCTTCCACGCGAGAATTCACCACAATAGGAAAATCATAACGGCTGTTATCGTAGAGGCTTTCAGTGTTTGGTTCCTCTCCTCGAATCACTTCCGCTAATTTTAAATTTTCAATTTCCTGGGCTTTGGAGGGGCTTCGCCCGGTGGGAACGTTTAAGTTTTCCGTATCTCTCTCTCGGTCCAACATTTGGGCTATCGCATCGTTTGACCGGACAGAAGAAGGGCTTTTGTTACCAGAAGGGCTTTTCAGCGAAGAACAAGACAAAGTAAAAAAAAGAACAACCACTAAAATGGGAAAGTAGGTTCTCATCTATCTTGGCGTCGAAAATGGGTTGATTCCAATAGCCCGCCCATGATCTCTCGCAAATAACTGGCGGCTACGGCTCTCAATTGATCCAAAGTGATTTCGTCAGGCCGGATATTTTTTTTTGCGATAATTGTAAGTAATTCCTTTCTGATTGTATTCGAAGGAATCCCGGTCAATTGAATGACTTGCTCAAAAAGGCGCTTCTTAGGGGCACGTTTTGACCGGTTACTCTTTTTTTTGTTTTTGGTTTTCAATGTGATGACCCAAGTAGAAAGTTTAACATAGAATCTACACAGTAGGTACTTGAGTCGCCAGATTCTCAAAGCTGGCATACTGCGCCAACCAAGCTACTTTAACAGATCCCAAGGGGCCGTTTCGGTGCTTGCCTATAATAAATTCTGCAACGCAGGCATTGTTGGGCTGGACTGGCTCCAACTCTTCACGGTGGATAAAAACAATTAAATCGGCATCCTGCTCAATAGCACCAGACTCTCGTAAATCTGCCGGGGTTGGTCTTTTGTCTTGCCTTAACATAATCTGCCGATTCAACTGGGCCAAAGCCAAAACGGGCACCTGGAGCTCCTTGGCAAGGGCTTTCAACGAAGCAGAAATCTCGGAGATGACGCGCTCCCGGTTTTCGTTTTTGTTTGGACTTCCCATGATCTGCAAGTAATCCACGACAATGAGACCGATATCTCCCAATTGAGCTTTTAATCTTCGGGCTTTTCCTCTCAGTTCCAGAGCGGTAATTTGAGAAGTATCGTCAATATACAGAGGGGCCTCAGAAATATTTCCTGCGGCTCTGGTTAGTCGTGCCCAGTCCTGTTCAGTTAGCTTCCCACTCCGGATTCGAGTGGATTCTACTTTTCCCTCTGAAGATAATAACCTATGGATGATTTGAATTTTGGACATTTCCAATGAGAAGAAAAGCACCGGGCGCTTGGTATGAACAGCTGCATACCGAGCAGCTCCCAGTGAGAAACTGGTTTTTCCCATGCTGGGACGGCAAGCCACTACGATCAAATCAGAGGGCTGAAACCCTTGGGTTAGCTTGTCCAATTCAATCCATCCAGAGGGCGTGCCAGTCAGTTCATTCTGATTCTCAAACCGTTTTTCCAGTTCCGAAAAAGCGGAACGAACCAAATCTCTTGCCGCAGATACATTCTCAGACTTTTTTGAAGAGCTAACTTGAAAAATTTCCCGTTCTGCAAAATCCACCAGTTCAGCAGAAGGGATCAGGGGATCAAACCCTTTTTGAGCAATTTCGGTACACGAAGTGATGAGACGCCGCTTGACCGCTTGCTCTGATACTAGTTTGGCGTATTTTTCGGAGTGAAGAGCAGTCGGCACAGTCTCTAAAAGTTCCGCAAGATAAGAAGCACCGCCTACTTCCTCAAAAATCCCCATTTCTTTCATTTTGGAGGTCAGAGTGACGATATCAATCGGTTCAGATCGCTTTGCCAATTCCAGCATGGAATTAAAAATTTTGGCATGGGCTGGACGGTAAAAATCATGAGAGGACAGAGTGTCTGCGACTCGATCAAAACTGTGGTTATCGAGGAGGACTCCCCCCAAAACCGCTTGCTCAGCCTCAAGATTCTGGGGAGGTAAACGCGAATCCATTGTTGCCATGGGATTTTCATAACGTGGTCGTCAGGAGATGGCAATGAATGGAACGACTTTTTCTACAGCTTCACTTAATGGTTGGTTGGAAGCAAGGAGCCTCCGTCAGGATTTGCCTTGATTGTCTCATTTGATTCCATTCCGGTAAGCCGACTGACGGCGCTTCGGAATCGAGAGAGATGGGTTCCAGCAACGCCAAAACTCGCTTGTGCTTTTTGAAGGGAATTCCCGATTTCCTCGAAGCGAGACTCAAAATTCTCAAAATGTTGTTGGGATTTTTTTACTTCTAAAATGGTTTTCTCAACCCCTTTTGCCATTTCGTAATAATTCCGAGCAACTGATACGGCATGTAATGTAACTGACAAGGTATTGGGGGAAACTGCAAAAACTTTGTTTTTTGATAACTCTTCACAGAGCTTAACGCTGCGGAGCATCTCAAAATAGAGAGTTTCGCTGGGGACAAAAAGAAGCGCCATATCGGTTGTGCCGTGTTCGGGGTGAATATATTTATCCCGGATTTGCCGGGACAAAGTACGCATGACTTCGTACAGGGTTTGACGCGCTGATTCAAGTCCGGAAGGGTCTTGAGTTTCAAAAAGGCTTAAGACTTGTTCCTTGGGAAATTTACTATCAATCGGAAGAACGGCATTTGGGTACTTAATGACTGCATCCACTCGCTCAGTAGAATGGGGAACCACCCGGTATTGGAGTTCAAAACAATCCTGAGGAAGAAGATCGGTCAGAAGCGATTCCAACATCGCTTCTCCAAAACCGCCTCTCAAGTGGGGCAGTTTGAGCAAATTATTCAAGTCATTAATGGACTGTCCTACTTGATTCAAACCAATCAATTGCAGTTCAGCTTTTTTCAAGTGTTCTTGAATTTTATCAAAGTGTAAAAACCCCTCTTTAAGATTGAGCTCCAGTTTATTCCCAACACTTTGAGTTAAATCGCCCAAGCGGGTCTCCAGCTTTTTTTCTAGGGATCCCACTTTCACATCCAAGCTCTGGGAGGCTTGGACCAAACCCTTTTGCAGTTCTATTCGACTTTGTTGCAGCGACTCCGATAATTCCGTTCTGAGAGTTGAGTTTTTAAGATCTTGTGAGCGTTCGAACTCCTTTTGAGCAACCAGAAGATTCCTTTGGAGGCTTTCAAAACTTTCCGATAAAAGTGTGAAGCCCATTTGGGATTGATTCTGCTGCGAACGTTGCAGCCAAAGGGCCAGAGCTACGAAACCAAAAAGAAAAAGTCCAAGGCTTGATAAAAATATCAGGTTCATTGTGAGTCCGTGTTAGAGCTGTGTTGGGCCATAAACTTCAAAGTCGATGAAAGTCGACCGGCAATATAAGTATTTTCCATTTTCATTCGTGGCAAAGCGAGCTCAGCAAAATCCAAAATAAAATCCCGACGAGCGGGATCTTTGCCCGCGTTGTCAGAGAGGCACTTAAGCGTATAGTAATCACAAGTAATTCGCGTCAGCCTCTCGGAAGATAGAAACGGAAAGGTCAAATCCGTTTTTTCTGTCAAAAGATTCAAAGAAAACTCCTTCAAGAACTCCTGAATCTTTGACTGTTTCAGGTCCTCAATATCCGCTTTGAATTTATCTTTAATGATGCTCAAAAGAATTCTGCGAATGGCTTGGTTTAACTCATTTCTTGCATGAAGAAGAGAGGATTTCACAGGGTCCAACGTTACTTTCGCTTCAGCCCATGCGCCCGCCAAAGATCCCAGAAAACCGGGTGCGTGTTGGGCAACGTCTTTGAGAGTGTCTTTCAAAACCATCAAACTTTGGATTTGAGAGGTCCCCTCGTAAATAGGGTAAATGACAGACTCTCTCCACAAGCGTTCCACCGGGTATTCACGACAGACGCCATAGCCCCCAAAAAGTTGCAGGGCATTTTTTGTAATCGTAACCGCTTTCTCGCAACAATAATATTTACAGAGGGGCGTTAAGCGCCGGTACCGTTTTTTCCATTTCTTCACGGCAGCTTTATCTTCTCGCTTTTCTGCAAGTGTGAGTAAATCGGCGCAGCAAGCAGCTTCCATAACCATGCTTCTCATGGCTTTGAGCTCAAGCTCCATTTCATAAAGCATGTCAGCAACCAAGGGGTGCTGAATGATAGGCTTATCCCAAGTGACTCTCTGCTTTGCATAAGCTTTCGCTTCTTCGTAAGCGGCAGTGGCAATCCCGGTAGCCAAGGCAGCCATGGCAAGTCGGGCCTCGTTCATGAGATCCAACATGACTTTAAAGCCTTCTCCTTCAGGCCCTAAAAGTTCTCCCACAGAGTCTTCAAAAGCCAACTCACAAGTGGGCGAAGAATGCAGACATACTTTGTCTTCAATTTTGGTTACTTTGAGGTTTGGTCGGCCTTCGGCCACTTTCGGGATAATCAGAACAGAAAGTCCTTGGAGACCTGTAGAGCTCGGGTCGGTGCGTACCAAAGTAAAGACAATGTCCGCATTTCCATTGGTGATGAATCGTTTGGTTCCATTGACAATGAATTGCTGGCCTTTTTTAACTCCGGAAGTTCTTAACTTTCCTAAATCAGAACCGGCATCCGGCTCGGTGAGAGCCATAGCTGTTTGCCATGAGTTGGTCATCAATTGGGGAAGAATTCTGTTTTTTTGCTCTTCAGTGCCCCATTTTGAAACAAAAGAGGCCATGGAAAAAGCAGCGACTGTCAGGCTCGTGTTGGGGCAAGCTTGTGCCAAGGTTTCCAAACACAAAATCTGAACAGCCTGTGGCAGGTTCAGACCGCCGTACTTGCGACTGACCTGTGCGGAGAAAACTCCCAACTCGACGCATTTTCGCAAGTGCTCCTTCAAAGTTGAAGGAAGACTGACTTCACCGTTGGAGAACTCAGCCCCAGCTTCATCCAGTTCAGCTGCTTTGGGGCGAACTTCCTGAGCGGCAAACTTACCAATTTCCTCCAAGGCCCCTTGATAAAAATCCAGACCCTCTTCCGCATTTTTAAACGTATCTTTATCTCCCAGCGTGGTTTCCCATTCCATCAAGTACAGGGGCAGCCGAGAAAAGTGACGAAGAAGATCGACGCGGTCAGAGACATCGCTAAAGAGGTTGTCAGCCATAAAAAAACCTTTCTGATGCCAGTAACCCTATTCCAAGGGGCGAGTGCTGGCAATCCGGTTGGAAACAGTTCTGGGCCATCTGTTGAACAATTAGACAGTTGCTGAATTCCGTCGGAATACGCAAAAAGAAAATAATTATATAAGCATTACAATCACTTATGAATAGTTGGGTTTCGCGGCACACCCTTTGCGATACTCCACACCGGACCATGTCCTCTCTGGATAAGAGAGAAGAATGGATTCCAACGAGGAGTTTTGGGCATGCAGCAGATCATTTGGCAGATCAAAGAGGCGATTAGCAAACTCATTGTAATTGTAGTCATCGGGGCAGTGGCTTATGGAGGCTACACTCTGTATCGCAAAGGTGCTTTCCGAGGTGGAGTCAGTCACGCCAGCCGGGTGATTTTAAAGCAGATCCCATATTTTGGTTCACGGTTTCGCCATTTCATTGCTTCTAGCTCTCGTTCCTCAGTTTCCTCTGGCAGGAGCTACCGTCGCGGGCGTCATGTGAGGTCCGGCCGGCGATACTCTACTTCGTATCGAAGAAGCAGACGGCATCGACGCCATTAATTTCTTACTTGAAAAACAGCCTCTTCTTTTGTTTTCTTAACCGGTGATTAAGAAAACTCTCATTGTAATCGGGTGTCTTGTAATTGTTTGCGGGTGCGTGACCAATCCTGAGACGGGTCGTAAAAGCTTTCTCCTCATCAGCGAGGGGGAAGAAATGCAGCTGGGAGATCAGGCTTACCGTCAAGTTTTGGCTAAAAGCACACTTTCCAAAAATAAAGAGTGGGACGAGATTCTCCAAAGAGTCGGGAAAAGAATTTCTGAAGCTGCCCACAAATCCAACTTTGCATGGGAATTTAAGCTAATCGATTCTCCAGAGAAAAACGCTTTTTGTTTGCCTGGGGGAAAAGTTGCAGTCTACACGGGGATTATGCCTATTCTGAAAAATGAGGCCGGGATGGCTGCGGTCATCGGACATGAAGTAGCTCATGCGACTTTGCGACATGGGGGACAGCGGCTGACTGCCAATCTGGGGACTCAATTGGGAGTTTTGGTTTTAGGACAAATTTTATCGGGGAAAGACAGCTCCAATCGACAGCTTGTTTTGGCGGCTTTGGGTTTAGGAGCTCAGGTGGGAGTTATTTTGCCGTTCAGCCGTTCTAATGAATCCGAAGCGGATGAAATCGGGCTCAGATATATGGCTCGTGCGGGGTACGATCCGCACCAAGCCCCCTTGCTGTGGGAAAGGTTTGGAGTCAGTGAAAAGGGAGGGCCTCCCGCTTTTCTTTCAACGCACCCTTCAAGCGAATCCAGAAAGACCGAATTGGAAAAACAAATCCCATCGGTGATGTCGACTTACGAAAAGTCTGCCAAGTATGGCGCTGGAACAGAATTTAAGTTCTGATTTCTGAAATCAGTTCAGGCCAAGCCGTTCTTTGACCAATTTCATATCTTCCCAGACTATTTTTTTTGCACTTGGGTTTCGCAATAGATAAGCCGGGTGATAGGTCGGCATTAGTGTTAAATCTGTCTTAAAAGCAATTTGATGAAATTGCCCTCTGAGATTTCCCATGTTGTGTTCGGTTTGGGTCAGAGCCCGGGCAGCTGTCAGTCCAAGAGCCACCACCATTTCTGGAGCCACTAAATCAATTTGTGCTTTCAAAAAGGGCAAACACTGATCAATCTCGTCTGGTTCCGGGACTCGATTGGACGGCGGCCGACATTTTACAATGTTTGCAATGTAAACATCGTTACGGGTCAATCCCATTGCTTCGATGATTTTTGTGAGCAAGTGCCCTGCACGTCCTACAAAAGGGAGGCCCTGCGCATCCTCATCAGCTCCTGGGCCTTCCCCAATGAACATTAGGCGCGCTTTTGGGTTACCTGAGCCAAATACGATTTTGTTTCGCTCTTTACAGAGCTTGCAGCGTTTGCAATTCCCCAAAAACTCCTGCAAGCCTTCCAAATTTTTTGATTTAATCGACGCTTTTCTCGGGGTTTTTATTTTTGGTAATTCCACGCCGCTCTCCTCCCACAAAGACCAATACTCATTTTCAAACATTGAGGTAAAATCTCCAATATGGGGGACACTAGAATAGAAAAAACAATCAGGCAAAACCGAAAAATAGCGCGGTGCGCCCGCTTTTTATGGGTCTGTTTGATCGTGGTTGCCTGCGGCAGTAATTCAAGCTGGGAACAACGGTTCAAGGAAAGTGTGAATCTACCGATGCCCAACCTTTCGGTCAGTCCAGCGGATCCCGATGTCTTCTCTTTTGCAATGGTTGGGGATCTGCACGTTGGGGGCGGTGATACTTCACGCTTTCGCCAAATTCTGCAGGCGGCCCAATCTGAGGGGGATTCCTTTATCGTTTTATTGGGGGATATTTCGGATAAAGGGGAGTTGGAATCTTTCGAAGCAGTGCAAACGGCTTTGCAGGATTTCGGATATCAAAACAAAGTCCTTCCCCTTTTGGGAAATCACGATATTTTTGGAGATGGCTGGCAGGAATACAAGAAAATTTGGGGTGCTTCCCATTACACAGCAGTCGTCGGGAACAGCCGATTTATTGTTTTAGATACTGCTGACGGGATTGTCGGAGAAGAACAATGGGACTGGCTCGTAAGCGAGGTGAATAGTTCACCGCCATCTCGAACGTTTATTCTGAGCCATTACATGCCCGTTGTTCCTGGTCAAAGAACTTACTTGAGATTAGCCAACCAATTGGAAGCGGAAAGACTCATGAACTTGGCTTCCCGAAAAGAAATAACCGGGTTTTATGGGGGGCATTACCATAGCTACTGTCAGGAGCAAATTGCCGGAGTAGATTATGTGGTAGCGGGAGGAGGGGGAGGTCGAAGAATGGAGCCCGTCGAAGGTTATTTCTTTATCCAAGTGAAAGTTTCGAAGACCGGAGTCCAATACGAATTAAAAATGGTTCCTTAAACCGTTACCACCGGTTGGTGTAGAAGAAACCGAAAGTCAATCTGTCCAGCCGTCCAAATCCAAGAAGAAGTTGATACCTAAGGGTTGCCAGCCACTTTTCTGATTTGTTTTTGTCCCCAATTAAAAAAGAAGACTCCACAAACGGGTTATTGAGGTTGTATACTTCCCAGGTGTCGAAAGTAGCAAGCCTCAACAATCCATCCACACTGGCGCTCATCGGCAGAGTCACCCCCAACTCAACAACCAAGTCATTTTGAGCAAAAGAAGTTGGATGCAGGCCGGGAAAAAGATGGGCTTGCTCCAGATAAACCCAACGGTGGTACCAACCACCGGATGCAAAAAAGGAAATCGGTCTGCCGGACAGCGCTCGAATCCTTCCCAAACCAAAAACTGAGGTTCTTGAGAAAGTATCGCGAATTTGCGATCTGTGGGAACCCCGTACCAGAAAAGACAGCCAAGAAGTTGCTCGGAACTCTGATTCGGAGCAATAAGTGATGCTTTCCATTTCTGACCGTGACCAGAGAAGTCCTGAACAGAACTTTGTTTTTAAAAAGGAGTAGGGGCTGTAAGAGTAGTCAAAAAAGGGACCTGCAGAGTCCCGATAAGAGGATTCGTAGGTTGCTTGAAGACCCAATTGAAGCTCATGCAAAGGCGAGCAAAGGGCCAGAACCGAATTTAAGAAAAACAGTAAGAGTAGGGGTTTAGCTTTGGCGCTCAACACGGAAACCTCTTTGAGTCAGAGCTTCGATGATGTCCTCTGTGTGCTCGTGGCCTCTGGTTTCAATCTCTGTCTCGATGGAAGCTTCTCCCATTCGATGGCTGAGAGCAGATCGCGTGTGGTGGACTTCGACGATATTGGCTCTTTTTTGGGCAAGGACTTCCGTAATGGAATGGAGTGTGCCCGGGCGATCCCAAATATTTAGCAAAAGTCGAACCAATCGGCCTTGCTCAATCATTCCCCTTCTGAAAACCGCTGAGAGAGCAGGTAAATCAATATTTCCGCCACATAAAACAGCGGTCACCCGCTTTTCCGGAATCAAACCCTCGAGGAGAGCTGCAACGGGAAGGGCTCCCGCTCCCTCGACTACCATCTTTCCATGTTCCGCCAGAACTGAAATAGCTTTAGCAATGGACTCCTCTGACAATGAAAAAATATCATCTACTTGGCGGGAAATATTCTCAAGCATGAATGGCTCAGTCTTCTTGGTCGCAACCCCTTCAGCCAGAGTATAAGTTACGGGACTTTCTTTTGGCTCTCCTGCTTTAACTGCTTGAAAAGCAGAAGGAGCGCTTTGGGCAGTTAAGCCGTAAATCTTAATCTTTGGATTCAACGCCCTCAGAACAGTGCCAATCCCAGTGATTAAGCCCCCGCCTCCGACAGAAACGAGGACCGCTTCTGTGTCTCGAGTCAAAGGGTCACTCAGAAGTTCCAACCCTAAAGTGCCTTGCCCGGCTTGAACAAAAAGATCTTTAAAGGGATGAATGAGCAAACTCCCTTGCTCCTGAGAAAGCTTTACAGCGTAGTCATAGGACTCATCGTAAACATTTCCTTGAAGTTCAATTTTAGCCCCCCAACGCTGGGTATTTTGAATCTTGATTCCTGGAGTGGATACCGGCATCACGATCGTGGCTGGGATTCCCAAGAGATGGCAAATACAGGCCACTCCCTGAGCATGATTGCCCGCTGAAGCTGCAATGACTCCGGCTTTTTTAGCTTGCGCCATTTGACTCAGAACACAGTTGGCAGCTCCTCGAAATTTAAAAGAACCCGTTTTCTGAAAAATCTCAGCTTTTAAAACGATATCCTTTTCCAGTTTTCGATTTAAATAATCGAAGGGAATGCTGGGAGTGCGGCGAATGTAATGAGCAATCCGCTGATCCGCTTCTTGGACATCTTTCAGAGAAATAAAAGATTTAGAGTTCATGATGGGAAAGTATAGGTTGCCAGAAAACAAAAGTAAAAAGCCGACGACCGGAATCGAACCGGTGACCTACGCATTACGAATGCGTTGCTCTACCAACTGAGCTACGTCGGCACTTTAAGGACTGTTTTATCAGGATGGATATGGGCGGTAAAGGCCGCGAATGATTGGATTTAAAAGTAACGCGGCGTGAAAAAAGAGAAAAGCTTAGGGCTGTGAGTTCAGATAAGTCACCGAGTTTTCGGAAAAATGCCTAGGAAGTTCCAGGGAGGTTCCCACCCAGTAGAGAGGTCTTTGTTTCACTTCCTCATAAATCCGAGCAACATACTCACCCAAAATGCCCAAACAAAGAAGCTGGACCCCGCTCGAAAAGAAAAGAAGAGACAGAGTGGAAGCCCAACCCGGGATTGCCCAATTGGTAAAGAGCTTCACTCCGACAATAATGGATGCCCCCAAAAGAGCTCCAAGAGAGCACAAACAACCGATAAAAGAGACTAATCGGATGGGAGCCGAAGAAAAGCTCAAAAAAGCTGTTAAGGCCAAGTGGCTGAGGCCCCAAAAACCAACTCGAGACGTTCCATGTTTTCGTTCCCCTCTCGGAAAGGGAAGAGCTTCAATCTTCTCCGAACTCATTGCCACCAAACCCGGAAAATAGCGGTTTCTCTCTTTGTGGGCTCGCATGCGTTCCACGACTGATTTGTCCAGCAAAGAGTGGGTTCCAAAGTTAATCGGAGGAAGGTTTCTCGAGGATTTTCTCAAAAGAAAATAAAAGAGTTTGAACAAGAATCCGTACTTTTCGGGCCGTTCGCTTCTTTCCACGACAACCGTTTTGGCCCCGGTTTTCCATTTTGAAAACAGGTGGGGGAGGGCGCTGGGCGAGTCCTGAAGATCAGCATCCATGAAAAGAGCCAAGTCTCCTTTGAAATAATCCAATCCACAAGCCAGAGCGGCAGAATGGCCAAAATTATGGAGAAGCTCCACAACACGAATATCCCCTCGTTGGGTGTGGAGGGTTCGAAGAAGGTCCGTAGTCCCATCGGTGGAACCGTCGTTAATGAACAAGTAACTCAAAGTGGCGTCGGTTCCCAAAGAAGCTCGGGCTCTGTCCAACTGTGAAAGGAGCAAAGGCAGAGACTCTGCTTCATTATAGACAGGAATGACTGCTTCAATATGAGGTGCTTTTTTCATGGGGTATCTCGAAATCGAGACACTCTTATTATAACTCGATCCGAAATTTATTCAGAAATAACTTCTGAAGTGAATTCCCCGTCGGCCAAGCGCGTTACTATTTTAAGTCCCGGCTTAACTGTTGAAACCGTACGAAGGACAGTTCCAGACTGATCGGAAGTCAAAGAGTACCCCCGAGCGAGTACTTGAAGAGGGGAAAGACTTTGCAGCATTTGGACTCGGCTTTCCAAGGTTTTTCTTGAAAAGACCATTCGGGTTTGCATTGCTTTCCGCAGATTTTCCAAGGTCAGTGTGAAACGTTCTTTGATGAGCCGTATCTTTTCCCGAGGGTCTAATAAACGGCTGGTCAAGTGGCCCAAGTGGAGTCGGGTGTGTTCCAAAGATTTTTTGAAAGTAATAAAAAGGCGCTGCGTGTGGGTTCCCACCAAGGTTTTCAATTCCTCTTTCATGGGGACTGCGATTTCAGCCGCTGCAGACGGAGTTGGGGCCCTGAGATCCGCTACAAAATCTGAGATAGTGACATCAATTTCATGTCCCACGGCAGAAATAATCGGGATTGAACAGTTATAAATAGCTCGGGCTACCACCTCTTCATTGAACGGCCATAAATCTTCTATCGAACCTCCGCCTCTCCCTACGATGAGAACATCTAGGTTTTGCTCTGGGTGAAGTTGGTTCCAGCGCTCTGCTAAACCGATTGCTGCCGAAATTTCAGGAGCTGCTTTTTCGCCTTGTACATTAGCTGGAAAAATTAAGACCTGGCGATTTGGAAACCGACGGTGCAAGACCTTTAAGATATCTTTTACAGCGGCTCCTGTTGGAGAGGTTACAATTCCAATCCTCTTTGGCAATTTTGGGATGGGCTTTTTGTGTTTAGGGTCAAACAACCCTTCTTTTGCAAGCTTCATTTTGAGTTGTTCAAAAGCTAATTGCAGAGCCCCTATTCCCACTGGCTCGAGCGTATCCCCGATAATCTGGTATTCTCCTCTGGGTTCATAAACTGCGATTTTTCCATGGAGGAGAACTTCCATTCCGTCCTGAAGATTAAACTTCAATTTTGAAAGGGAGCCTCGAAAAACCACCGACTTAATTTGTGCGGAAGCATCTTTTAAAACGAAGTAAGCATGCCCTGAGACGGGCTTTCGGTAATTGCTAATTTCTCCTTTAACCCATACATCGCCAAAGGTGTTCTCCAGTTGCCCACGAATTCTCCGGGTGAGTTCAGAGACAGACGGAACCATTTTGCGCCAATCGGCCTGCACTACTGAATCAAATGGCAGGGACATTTGAGGTGTTGACGGTTCCAAGGGTAATTCACTCATACTTCCGGGATATTCCTAAAAAGGTTTTAAAATAACAAGTAAAACTATCCCAATCATGAGAAGTGTTGGAATTTCATTTAGAAAGCGAAACGAACGAGAGCTGATTTTGCACCTCTCCTCTTGAAGTTGGTGGCGAAGATTTCCTGCCCAAAGTGTGACTCCCATCAAAGCAAGAACCAGAACTGCTTTGAATCGGAACCAGTGCGTTTCCAGTAAAAAAGGTTGAAGTGCAACCATGGTCGTCCCCAAAACAAGCGACACCCACATGGCTGGGTAGGTAATGATCCGATAAAGCTTGTTTTCCATCACCTGAAACCGATCTTTAACAACGGATTCAGTTTCTTGAGCGTGGTAAACAAACAATCTGAAGAGATACAAGATTCCAGCCATCCAAGAAATGACTGCAATCACATGGAGGGCTAATACCACTCTATAAAGTGAAATCATCAGTTTCTCTGGGGACTCGAGCTTGTAATTTGCCAATTAGAAATTCTACTTCATATTTTCGAGAAGGGTGTAGCCGCAAAGTCTCCGATACTTTGTCATAAGCATACAGAACAGTGGCATGGTCTCTTCCGAAAGATTTGCCGATTTCCTCCAGTGAAAGCAAAGTGAATCGTCTTCCTAGATACATGGCTACTTGTCTGGCCCATGCAATGACACCTTTTCTGGATTTGGAAGTTAAATCGCTTTTAGATACCCCGAAACTATGTTCAACCAGCGAAACGATTTCACTTAAAGAAATGGCTTGTTTGGGAGAGTCGAACCTAACTCCCTCTCCCGCCAAGAAGCTGCTGTTAAGAGGCTTGTTTTCAATTTTGGCCTGCAAGTGCAAACGAAGGAAAACGCCCAAAAGTTCCCGGATATCCCTATGCCCTTGGTCGGCAAGGATTCTTAAAACAGGCTCTTCTACACTGATTTGAGACTGTTGAGCCAATAGCGATAAAAGAGCTACTTTTTCTTCGTAGCCCGGTGCTTTGATGTCAGCGGACACCCCGGAAATCAATCGAGAACGTAGGGGCTCCAAAAATTCCCCCAGTTTTTGTGGGGCGACTGCCGATGCGAAGACAACTTTTCCTCCCCGTGACAGAATTTCATTGTAGATGTGCAACAAAGCTTCTTGGGTTGCCCGACGCCCCGCTAAACCTTGCAAATCGTCGAACAGAAGAACATCGACTTCATCTCGGTAAAAACGTTGGTAGTTTGGCCCTGATTTGTCATTCCACGACTTGTACATTTCATTCGTGAATTTTTCAGAGTTTGTGTATCGAATTTTTAAGTGCGGTTTATTTTTTTGTAGTTCTTTGCCAATCAATGACAACAAGTGGGTCTTCCCCATTCCAACCCCGCCAGATATAAACAGCGGATTCAGAGAGGGGTTGTCGCCCCGTACAAAGAGACCGCCATATTGAAAACTGAGACGGTTAAAATCCAACTCAAAAAAATCTCCCGCAAAATGGGGAAGTTGTGAATCAAAAAGAGCTTCGCCCTTATCTTCCCCATGACTATCAAGTTCAGGTTTTTGGGAAACGGAGAGTCCGCCTCCTTCCAGTACTCGAAGCTGAGGTTTCTGGACCGGTACAATAGGTAACGTTGGAGATTGTGAAGCTTCGAGATTTGAATCTTCCAACAAAACTTCAAATTCAAGCTGAAGAGTATTTCCAAAGTTTTGACTAATAGCTCGGTTTAAGTGGTCTCTATAGTGGGTACTGAGCCAGTCTTGGTGAAAACGAGAGGGGACTCCCAAATAAATCGTCTGCTCCTCACGACGCAGAAAGGAGACCTGTTTAAACCACCGCTGGAACTGCGGGGCAGGGATTTCTCCCTGAATCGTTTTTAATGTTGATTCCCAGTATTGCACAATATTCACACGTGTTTCAGAGTTATATCTGAGGGGCTCTTATCCCGGCAAAGAGGGGTTTTTTCGCAAAAACCGAAATCGCGTAAACAATAATCCACAGGCATAAGTAGCGAATATTATGCGAGATGACTTGTGTCGTCGCTCCAAGACACCTGTTTTATCAGTTAAAAAGGGTGTAAAACATTGTTTGTTAAATAGTTACAATGCCTTATTGAAATAATCCACAGGCTGTGAAGAGTTTTGCTATTTGGTTTTACTCTTTGTTTTGATGTTTTTTAGCGTTTTTCTAAAATTTTTACTGGGTGAAGACTTGTCGGCGAATCCAGTACTGTGGGTTTTTCCATTTAAGAATGAATAGAGAATTTCGGCAGCGGCTACAGGTGTTTTCCCAGTCGGATCGAGACTTGGAGCGACTTCAGCCAATTCGAAATAATTCACTTGAGAGAAAGTTCCAGCGATGGTTGCCATTTCATAAAGCTCTCTAATAGAGAAACCAATAGCGGGAGCCGCGCTGGTTCCCGTTACCTCAGCACAGGAATCTAAATCGATGGAGACCCCCACTCGAGATACTTTCTTGCACAGAGCCTCCAAAGTTCCTTTAAAAAGTTCAGGGATGGATTTTCGGTTCTGTCTGAGTTGCTCCAGTCTTTGCAAGTTCACTCCCGCTTTTTGGCAAAACTCAAAATGAGATTCTGCATTTCGATTCTCTCTGCACCCAAATTGAACCAAATGCCGGCCTTCCAACAGACCCGAATCAAGAATATCTCGGAACGGGGTTCCACTATGGGGTTTCCCATTTTCCCTTGGTCTGACATCCAAATGGGGGTCTATATTGATCAAACCAAATTTCTCCAAGGGATGACTCTTGAGACGTCCTTTGGCAAAGCCCAAGAATCCCGGAGCGGCGAAGTCGTGGCCTCCTCCCAATAAGATTAATGTCCCACCCAGTGCCGCCAAATCCGAAGCAGCTTCCAAGGCGTGTTGATGGGTTTCTTCGATACTGTCGGAAATTGGAATGTTTCCTCGATCAAAAACTCTGAGCAACTTCCAACTATCACTGCCAGGCAGAGCCATTTTGTAGAAAGCGCGTCTGATTTCTTGGGGACCCAACTGAGCACCTGCTCTCCCTAAATTCAATCGAACCCCAGTGTCATCGGGGCAGCCCAAGAGGAAAACGCAATTCTGCGCGTCTCCAAGAGGAGCTGGGGGAGGTTCTTTGGTTAAGACCCATTCACCCAAGCGGGGATCCCCGGGTCTCCCTTTAAAAAGTAACTCAGCTGAAACTGGAATGAGCACAGCGTTATCAGTACCCGGCGTGAAGACTTTCGTCAAAGACGTTATAATTAAAAAATGCCAAACAAAAATGGGTTTCAAAAAATCTTTTCCGAATGGTCCTGGCTGCTTTTCTTTTCTTGGCCATTTTTGGCAGTTTCATTCGGGTGGGCAACTTGGGAATTGGGCCCCAAAGCAGCTGCTGATTTTTCCCTGATAAAACTGATTGCTCAAGCCGCTCTATTTTTCGTGTTCGTTTATGTCTGCTTGACTTTGCCGCTGGTAAAATGGGTTTGGATTGAAGAAACCTCACTCACAGCTTTTCAATTGATTGCTTTCTCTACTACCGTGTTGTCGCTGCCTCTGATGGGCTTTGCTTATTGGACGGGAGATGTTCGCACGGTCCTGCAGGCTCAAGAGGCCACAATGAGCATCATTCCTGCGGTTTTACTGAGTGCTCTGATTTATCATAAAACCCGAAACCCCGTCAGGTGGGCCTTGGCTCTCTCAAGCATGGTGTTTTTCAGTGTCTGTTTTGTGAATGAAATTTTAGGGCCCTTCAGGAACTATGTTTATTTGTTACCCCACGACAATCGATTTGAATATTTGCGGGCTTTAGTCCCTGCCTGCTCAATCGGATTGTATTACCGACTCCAGTATGAACCCAAGGGAAGTTCACTATTAGGGATAAATTCGATACATCATGCGTGGAAACGCAGCCGCTTCACGAAGGTGCTCCAGTCCACAGATCCAAGAGAGAGTTCTCTCAAGGCCGAGACCGAATCCTGAGTGGGGTACGGATCCGTATCTTCGAAGATCAAGATACCAAGCAAAATTTTCCTCTTTGAGGCCATGTTCTTTAATACGCGTCTGAAGGACTTCAATACTTTCTTCTCTCTGGCCTCCACCAATGATTTCGCCATAACCTTCAGGAGCCAAGCAGTCCATCCCCAAAGCCAGCTTTGGATTTGATGGGTCTGCTTTCATGTAAAAGGCTTTAATCGCAGCGGGAAAACGGTGAACGAAGAGAGGTTTATCGAACTGTTCTGCAAGTGCTGTTTCTTCAGGTGCGCCAAAATCAGCTCCCCATTCACAAGGAATTTTCAACTCTTTGAGCCTCTCGATGGCCTCATCATATGAAATACGAGGAAAGGGGGCCTTCACGTTTTCCAATCTGGTTGTGTCTCTGCCCAAGATCGTCAATTCAGCCCGGCACTCTTTTAAGACGTACTGGACGCAATATTCGAGGAAACGTTCAGCCAAAACCATGTTGTCATCCAAATTATTGAAAGCAACTTCTGGCTCTATCATCCAAAATTCAGTTAAATGGCGGCGGGTTTTGCTTTTTTCAGCTCTAAAAGTCGGGCCAAAACAATAAGCTTTACCAAAAGCCATGGCAGCTGCTTCAGCATAGAGCTGGCCACTTTGAGATAAATAAGCCTTCTGACCGAAATATTCTGTTTCAAAGAGGGTCGTAGTCCCTTCACAAGCTGCGGGAGTAAAAATAGGGGTATCGACGAGAGTAAAGCCTTCTTGATCAAAAAAATCACGAACTGCTTTAACAAAACGATCCCGAATCCTTAGGATAGCGTGAGGCTTTCTGCTCCTCAACCAAAGGTGTCGATTGGAGAGGAGAAAATCGGGGCCATGTTCTTTGGGGCCAATGGGGTAATCCACTGCAACTTGGACAACTTCCAAAAGTTTTCCATCCAGTTCAACTCCTCCTTCAGCACGTGCTTCGGCTTTTACCCGGCCAGTGACGATGATGGAGGTTTCCTGAGTGAGCGTGTCCAGCTTGGCAAAAGTCGTTTCATCAACAGAGCCTTTAAACCAAACAATTTGCACAATTCCCGAGCCATCGCGCATTTGAAGGAAACGAAGTTTTCCTGAACTGCGGATATTATAAACCCATCCTCGAAGAACAACCTCAGAACCTATGTGAGCTGGTAATTGACGTATCGTGGTTAAAGTGGGCTGCATAGTTATGCTTTGGCCTTTGCCGGTCGAGCGCTTCCACCGGACTGCTGCTTTTTCTCAAGGAATTTGTCGACGTAAATAGTGAAAGGAGAAGCAATGTAAACTGTCGAATAGATCCCCACAAAAATACCAAATGCCATCGCTTGGGCAAAGCTCTGGATTTCCCCTTTACAAAAAACCGCAATGGGGACTACCGAGAG
>Ga0214917_10000231_pt1 | contig 72053 bp, 50 predicted proteins | sample LL_1208_BB_MetaG_FD_177983 | JGI IMG/M metagenome (GOLD analysis project Ga0214917, IMG submission 177983) | Freshwater microbial communities from Lake Lanier, Atlanta, Georgia, United States - LL_1208_BB | ecosystem: Environmental > Aquatic > Freshwater > Lake | place: USA: Georgia | collected... | reverse complement strand
CAGTAAATACGGCTGCCGGGCCATCCATGGCCCCGGCAGCCTGAGTCGGCAGGCCCGCCCTCCAGGCGGGCGGCGAACCGTGCGGCTGCCGGGCCATCCATGGCCCCGGCAGCCTGAGTCGGCAGGCTCGCCCTCCAGGCGGGCGGCGAACCGTGCGGCTGCCGGGCTGCCCTCCCGTGGCGCACGCCTCCAGGCGTGCGAATGGATCTCGTCAAACGACCGGCTCCACGTGTTTGTGTGGCGCACGCCTCCAGGCGTGCGCATGGACCTTGTCAAACGACCGGCGCCGCCTGTCGGGGGATCGTGCTCGCCGCCGGCGGATTTCGACGGTGGAGGCTCGGTCCGCATGGCACGTCGTGCGGTGCAGTCGAACATTCACCGGCGGCTGCGCGCGACCCCCGACCGGCTCCACGTGCTTGTGTGGCGCACGCCTCCAGGCGTGCGCATGGATCTCGTCAAACGACGGGCGCCACGTGCTTGTGTGGCGCACGCCTCCAGGCGTGCGCATGGACCCGGCGGCTCACCCGCTGGGTGCCGTGGCGGTCGCCGCGCGAAGTTCCTTCGGCAGTGGGAAGTAGACCTCCTCCTGCCGGATGGTGCGTTCCTCGACGGTCGCGTCGAACCGGGTGCGAAGCCACTCGACGCAGTCCTGCACGACGCGCTCGGGTGCGCTCGCACCGGCTGTGATCACGACGGTCTCGTCTCCGGTGAACCACCCGGGCTCGATCTCCCCGGCGCCGTCGATGAGATGGGACCGGATGCCGCGTTCACGCGACAGCTCCGCGAGCCTCTGGCTGTTCGAGCTGTTCTGGCTGCCGAGCACGAGCACGATGTCGGCATCGGCGGCGAGCAGCCGCACCGCCTCCTGACGGTTTTGCGTCGCGTAGCAGATGTCGTCCTTCGGCGGCCCCACGATCTGCGGAAACCGCTCCTTCAGGCGGTTGATGATCCGCGACGCGTCGTCGACCGAGAGCGTCGTCTGGGTGAGGTAGGCCAGCTTGTCGTCCGGTCCGAACGGCAGCGCGTCCACCTGCTCGGCCGTCTCCACGAGCGTGAAGGCATCCGGCGCCTGGCCCATCGTGCCGATCACCTCGTCGTGCCCCTCGTGGCCGATGAGCATGATGCGGTGGCCGGACCGCGCGTACTTGATCGCCTCGAGGTGCACCTTCGTGACGAGCGGACAGGTCGCGTCAATGGCCCGCAGGCTGCGTTCCCGGGCGACGCGGCGCACCTCCGGGGCCACGCCGTGCGCGGAGAAGAGGAGCACGGCGCCCTCGGGCACGTCCTCCACCCTGTCGACGAAGACGGCTCCCTCGCGGACGAACCGGTCGACGACGTGCTTGTTGTGCACGATCTCGTGGAAGACGTAGATGGGCGTTCCGTAGAGGCGGATCGCGGTTTCCAGCGTCTCGATCGCCATGTTGACGCCGGCGCAGAAGCCGCGCGGGCTGGCCAGCAGGATTTTCATGCGATCACCGGTCTCGGACCGGGCCTCGGATGCGTGGGGGAGCGGCGATGGTCGTGTATCGGCGGCACCCCGGCCGCAGTACGCTACCGGATGAGACTCCAGCCGTCAGCGGCACCGTCCCGGCATCGTAGCCGACGGCGGGCGCCGGACGAATCCGCGGGACGACGGACGATGGCGCTCGGTGCGGCCGCTCCGCGGCAGCGTGATCCATCCGCATGGGCGCTCGCGGGCGCGGTGGCCACCACGTCGCTCGTCGAGGCCGAGGCGATCTGCCGCCGGATCGCGAGGCGGCACTACGAGAACTTCACGGTCGCCACCCGGCTCGTGCCCGCCGACCTGCGTCAGGACTTCGCGAATGTCTACGCGTTCGCCCGCTGGAGCGACGACCTGGCCGACGAGGCGCCGGGCGTCGACGCGCCCCCCTCTCCTCCGTCCGGGACGGTATCGGGCGGGACGGTCCCCGAAGGCGACGCCGCGCTGTCCGGCCTGGCCGCCTGGCGCGACCGGCTCGAGCGGTGCCGTGACGGCCGGCCCGATCACCCCGTCTTCGTGGCCCTCGCCGACACGATCCGGCGGCGCGACCTGTCCCTCGAACCGTTCTCGCACCTGCTCGACGCGTTCGAGGAGGACCGGCGGTTCGACCTCGCAGGGGTCGCCGTGCGCTATCCCACTCGTGATGCGGTGGTGGGCTACTGCCGGCGGTCGGCCGACCCGGTCGGTCGCATCGTTCTGGCCCTCGGGGGCTGCCGTTCCCCCGACCTCGTGGCGCTGTCCGACGCGATCTGCACGGGTCTGCAGCTCGTGAACTTCTGGCAGGATATCCGGCGCGACCGAGTCGCGGGCCGCGTCTATGTGCCGGCCGAGGACATGGTGCGCCTGGGCGTCGACGAGGGGATGCTCGACGCGCCGACGGCATCGCCCGCGCTGCGTCGGCTCGTGGCCGAGGAGGTGGCATGGGCTCGGACGTTCTTCGACCGGGGATCGCCCCTCGTCGATGCCGCACCCGCCGCGCTGCGGCCGGCGATCCGGCTCTTCGTCGGTGGCGGACGTGCTGTGGCGGACGCGATCGAGCGCGCCGGGTGCGACACGCTCGCCCGCCGCCCCGTGGTGGGGGCCTGGAGCAAGGCGAAGCTCGCGGCGGCCGCCTGGTGGGCGACGCTCGTCCCGGCACGCCGCGACCATGCCGCGTCCGGCCCTCGGGGATCGAGCCGGGAGGGCGACCGCGGATGAGCACGCTGGTGGCCGACCATGCGGCCTGTGCCGCGGTCCTGCGGCGTTCGGGATCCAATTTCGCGCTGCCGATCCGGCTCCTGCCGGAGGCGAAGCGACGCGGCACCACGGCGCTCTACGCGTTCTGTCGTCGTGCCGACGACCTCGTCGACGATGCCGCCGATCCGGCGGCGGCCGCCACGGCACTCTCCGACTTCGAGCAGCTCGTCGTGGGCGCCCTGGCCGGGGCCGACGTCGACGACCCGATCGTGCGGGCGCTGGTCGATACCGTCCGACGGTTCGCCGTGCCCGCGGAACACATCCTGGCCGTCATCGCGGGCGTTCGGATGGACCTCGAGCGTCGCACGTACGTGACGGTCGGCGACCTCGAGGGATACTGCCGCCACGTGGCCAGTGCCGTGGGACTCGCCGCGACCCACATCTGGGGATTCACGACCCGCGAGGCCCTCGCCGTCGCCGACGACTGCGGGATCGCCTTCCAGTGGACGAACATCCTCCGGGACATCCCCGAAGACCTCGGCCGCGGGCGCATCTACCTTCCGGAGGAGGACTTCGCGCGGTGCGGGTGCGCGCCGGACGATCTGCGGCAGGGCCGCATCGGCGCGCCCTTCGAGGCGCTCGCGCGACTCGAAGTGGACCGGGCCGAGGCGCGGTACCAGCGGGCCGCCGTGCTCGACCGGATGCTCTCGACCGACGGCCGGCTCGTGTTCCGCGCGATGTTCGGGATCTACGGCGGCCTGCTCGCCGCCGTGCGGCGGGCGGGCATCCGGATTTTTTCCGCGCGCGTGCGAGCCCGAAAGCCGGCGGTGCTCGCGGCTGCCGCAGCCACCATCCTGCTGGGGCCGCGGTGCCGCCGCGCGGGTTCGGCATGAGGACGGGCGAAGGGATCGACGAGACGTGCCGCGGTGTCGCCCCCGGCGGGGCGGAGCCCCACGTCGTCGTCATCGGCGGCGGGATCGCGGGCCTGGCGGCCGCGGCGGCACTCGTCGGGACGGGCTGCCGGATCACGCTCATCGAGTCGCGCCGTCGTGTCGGTGGACGGGCCGCGTCGTTCGAGGACGGCGCTGGCGGACTCGTCGACGCCTGCCAGCACGTGGCGATGGGCTGCTGCACCAACCTGCTCGACCTGCTGCGGCGCAGCGGCCTCGACGACGCGGTGCGGTGCGACCGCACGATGTGGTTCATCGGCCCGAGCGGCGACCGGGCCGCCTGCACCCCGGCACGCTGGCTGCCCGCGCCGCTGCACCTCGGGCCGCTGCTGGTGTCCATGCGGCATTTCACGTGGCGCGAGAAGATCGCCCTCGCCGGCGGGATGCTGCGGCTGGCACGCCTGCATTCGCGCGACGACCGTCCCACCACGGCACTCGACTGGCTGCGGGCCAACGGTCAGCCCGACACGGTCATCCGCCTCTTCTGGCAGCCGGTGATCGAGAGCGCGCTCGGGGAGTCGGTCGACCTCGTGGATGTCACCGCCGCCCGCCAGGTGATCGTCGACGGCTTCCTCGCCCATCGGCATGCGGCCGACCTCTGGGTGCCCACCGTACCCCTCGGCGAGCTTTTCGGCGCGCGGCTCGCCGCGTGGCTCGCCGCGCGCGGAGTCGCGGTGCGCGCCGGGTGGAAGGCGAGCGGGATCGAGCGCGTTGCATCGGGAGAAGCGGTCGCCGTGACGGGCGACGGGGAGCGGGTCGCGTGCGACGCCGTGATCGTGGCGGTGCCCTGGCGGGCCGCCGCCCGGCTCGTTCCCGATCTCGTGCCCGACGTCGATGACCGCTTCGTGGGTTCACCGATCACCGCGGTGCACTTCTGGTTCGATCGTCCGGTCGTCGATCTGCCCCATGCCGTCCTCGTCGGACGCACGTCCCAGTGGGTCTTTCGCTCCGAGGAGACGGCCGGCCACTGCCAGGTGGTGATCAGCGCGTCCCGTGGCCTGCTCGGGGACCGCACCGGACTGGTCGAGACCGTGCTCGCGGAACTGCGCGACGTGTTCCCGGCCGCACGCGAGGCGAGGCTCCTCGACGCGAAGGTCGTGACCGATCACACCGCCGTGCTTTCCGTGCGTCCCGGCGTCGAGGCGGCACGGCCGCCTGCGGTGACCAGCGCACCGAACATCATGCTCGCCGGTGACTGGACGGCCACTGGCTGGCCCTCGACGATGGAAGGAGCGGTGCGCAGCGGACGCATCGCGGCGGCCGCGGTGGCGGCCCGGCTGGGGCGGCCGGTCATACCCCCGGTTCCCGACCTGCCGCGGTCTCCTCTCGTGCGGCTTCTCGTCGGCGGGACGCGCCGCTGATCAGGCGAAGAGTTCGACGAGGCGAGCCGCCAGGCCGTCGGCGACGTGATGGGCCTGGTCGCGCAGTTCGGCGAGTTCGACGATCGCCCCGGGGCGACGCCACAGGAGCCGCATTGCCGCGCCGACCCGCCTCATCGCGTGCGGCATGCCGGCCAGCCGGGCGATGTCCGGAGGGATCGCCTCAGCCGCGGTGTCGCTGACAGCCCGCACCACGCCGGCGGGTCGCCCGGCGCGGATCGCCTCGTCGACGATCCACCACGATTCCATGTCGACGCACACCGCCCCGCTCTCGTCCGCGAGTCGGCGTTTCGCGTCCGGCGTCGCGACCACCGCGTCCGCCGTCACGACCAGCCCCCGCCACACGCGGCCCGACAGTCGCTCGAGCGCCGATGCATCGGGAGCGGTGAGCGCGACGGGGCCTGCGGAACGCAGATCGATCATCTCCCCGCCGTTGCCGGCCGGGGCTGGCGGCCGGGCGGCCGCGACGTGGGCGACCCGGTCGGCGACCACGAGGGCGCCGCGGTCGAGGTCGGGGGAGAGTCCGCCGCAGAGCCCGGCGGCGATGACCGACCCGGGCCGGTGTCCGTCGATCACCTGCCGCGTCGCCCGTGCCGCCACCAGCCCCATGCCGGCGACCGCGACCGCCATCGTGCGGTCACCGAGCCGCCCCGTCGTCACCGCGGTGTCCCGTGCCTGCAGCCTCACCGCATCCTCGAGGCGGTCGCGAAGGGGCGCCGCCTCGAGTTCGAGCGCGAAGATGATGGCGACGTCCACGCGGTCGATCATGCCCTGGCCCATGCCCTGATCATGGGCACGCGGCAGGCCGGTGTCTATTCATGGGACAGGAGCCAGTCGAAGAAGCCGCCGTGGCCGTGGCGGCCATCCCCGCACTCGGTGCAGCCGCCGAAGGCACAGCGGGCCGGCACCCATTCGATCTTGAACTCGTAGGAGTCGTATTCCTTCTCCGTCACGCGCTTCTGGAGCGTTTTTCGCTGCCGGATCCGGACGTCGGCGCACGACGGACAGCCGTCGTCGCAGCAGCCGGGTGCATGCCCGGCGCCGTGCCCGCCGAGGCAGTGGCCGTGGAGCAATCCACAGCCGGGCACGCACACGAGCTCGCACTTCGTGTCGTATTCCGTGTGGCTCTTCTTCTTCGTGATGGGCTTGCAACGGCAGACGGGAATCATGCCGGGCCGTCCGCAGCAGTCGTTTGTCTCCTCTTTTTTCTTCCCGTCTTTTTTGTCGCTCTTGGCGTCGTCCTTCGCCCGATCGTTCTTGGCAGGATCCTTCCCGGCCTTGTCCTTCATGGCCGTGTCCTTCCCGGCCTTGTCGGTCGTCCTGTCGGTCCTGGTCATTTGCTCCCTCGCCGGACGGGCCGACGGTGCGGCCTCGTCGTCGGTGAGCATCTCCGTGTCCGTCGTGGCGGGTGCGGCGTCGGAAACGTCGTCCGTCGCGGGCGGGGGCGTCACCGGCTCCGGCGGCACGGGAGCACCGGTGACGGGCTTCACCGGCACGCTCCGCGGCGCCGGCAGGTCGAGGAGGACGTCCTGGGAGATGGCCCGCTCGCCCGTCACGGTGACGGAGGCGATCAGGGCGAGCCGGATGAACCGGGTGAGCCGGGCGAACCCGGGGGCGGTGCGTGTCGTACGCGGCGTCGTCGATATGCGGGTGCGGTTGCTGAGCATGGTGCAGTCTCCGGTGGAAGTTTCAAGGATCATCGTCTCGGTGGGGTACGGTTCGTGAGTGTGTGACATGGTCGCCGGGAGTCCGTTTCAGAAGTCCATCGCCATGCGGGCGCCGAAGCCGTTGATGCCGCCGCTGCCGTTCTGGTTGTTCATGTTGACGAAGTCGCGGTAGCAGAAGTCGTAGTTGAAGTAGGCCCGGACGTTCGGGTTCAGGATCCAATTGAGGCCGACGGTGACGCCGTTGAGCATGCCGCCGTTGAGCCCCTTGTCGTTGAGATTCACCCAGTCGTACCGGGCACCGATCTGCCAGGCACCGGGGCTCGAGATCCAGCCGCGGCGGCCCTCGGTGAGATAGAAGTTGCTGCGGGGCACGTAGCGGTCGAGGACGGCGAGCCGCTTGTTGTAGGCCCGGCCCTCGCCGGTGAGGGCGTACATCACCTCGCAGTACGCACCCTGGTAGAAGAGGTTGTCGATGACGGTGTTCAAAGGCTGCTGGCCATACGTGCCGTTGGTCGAGAGGGCGGTCCGCACCTTGGGCACGACGTGGCAGGTCCACTCCGCCTGCATCGAGAGCGGGCCGAAGTTCGCGGCGTACTCGGCCGTCATGAGCGTGAAGTAGCTGCCGTTGAGGATGCCGGTGTCGGCGTAGATCGAGTTGAAGGAACCCGGCGGGCCGTTCCGCAGGTTGCCGCGGACGCGGTACCGCAGGCCGCCCTGCTGGGTCACGGCCCCCGAGGAGCTCTTCTGCAGGATGGGATTGGCCTGCTGGTTGTAGGTGGTGCAGAAGCCGACGTGCATCCAGCGGTTGAGCTCGGGCTCGTCGATGAGCAGGCCCGTCACGCGTCCCTGGAGCGAATTGGCCGCCGCCGTGTTGGAGAAGCCGTAGATGTCGTAGTTGTTCTTGTAGGCGCCGATGCCCCACCACATGCGATCGTTCTCGAGCGCGTTGTTGAAGATCATGATGCCGGGGGAGTAGGCGTTGTTGAACGGCATCGTGAAGGCGTCGGCCAGGTACGAACGCTCCATGAAGTTCGTGAAGCGGTCGCTCGTGATGTGCTCGAGGCCGGTGAGCGTGTTCTGGTTGCCGATGCGGACGTTGCCGATCCAGGGCAGCTTTGAGACCTGGAGCCACACCTCGGTGGGAGCGGGGAGCGGGCCGTCGGCGACGTCGGAGATGTTCTGCTGGTTCGTGAAGAGGAAGCTCTCCTGCACGAACTCCCACTCGTTCAAGAACTCGTAGTTCTCGTACATCTGGCCGTCCACACGGAGGCGGCCGCGGCGGGGGTTGGTGCCGCCGGCGAGCCTCGGGTCGAGGCCGGCGTCGTTGAAGTTGCGATTGGGTCCGTCGCCGGCCGTGAACGCCGTCGTGTCGTACTGGAGCCGGCCGCCGAAGTGGAGCCGGAACTCGCGGTTGGTGGAGAAGAGTTCGAGGCCGTTGTTCCACTCCGGCAGCATCTTCACGTCGGCGCCCACCGTGAGCGCGTCGTCGGTGAGCGACGACTCGCCCTGCGAGAGCTGCTCATCCTCGGTCTCACCGAGGTTTTCCACTCCCTCCGCGCCGAGTTCCCGGCCCTCGGGGGCCATCGGGCCGGCGGTGTCGGAGAGCGCGTCGTCGGTGAGCGACGACTCACCCTGCGAGAGCCGCTCGGCGTCGGTCGGCTGCTGGGCCACGCGGACCACCGGCACCCTCGCCGGCGCGTCCGTTCTCGCCATGGTCGCCCTGGACGGGGCTGCCGTCACGGGGGCGACCGCGGGACGCTCATCGGCGGCACCGGAGGGACGGGTCGCGAGCGCGACGAGGACCAGGCAGCCGGCGACAACCATGCGCGGGCCCACGCGGCGGAGTGCCGCGCGGGTCGGTCGATCGCAGCACCGACCGGACGGGTATGCAGGAACGAGGTGCGGATTCATGGTGGGGGAATGTCCGTGGGGGGTGCGGTGTCGAGGCGACGCGACGCCTCGACCGGAAGACTCGACGCGGCGGTCGCGAACACCACGACCGTTACGGTCAACCTTCACGGAACAGTTCATCGAACCACCCCCGTTGCCACTTTTATGAGAAACGTCCGCAATCTCAGCTTTTTCGTTCATGTCAGCCCAACTTGCCGACCGACACCTCCATGGTGGGGGTGGTCGGTCGCTCCTGAGTCCCGCGCTCCTTCCCTCGTGCCGCCCCTTGCCCGAACCTCCACGGCATCGTTCCAATGCGGTGCGGCACGCTTGGCATGGGTCAAGCGACGACGTGTCAGACCACGTCCGGTATGTGAAAGGAGCCGTCGACGCACCGATCTCGAAGGCGCTCGAGACGTGGGCCCCGGGCGAATCAGACGGGTGACATGAAGCGAGATCGATCGACGACGCTTCGGCTGGCACTGCGGGTGCGCGGCGGCGGCGGCACGTGGCCCGGGGTGGCTGCCCCCGAGTGGCTCGAGCGGCGGACCCTGCTCGCCGTGAGCCCCACGGTCGTCGGATCGGACCTTGTCATCGCGGTCGACTCGTCCGCTCGGCTCGACACGGCCTACGTGCGTCAGGCGGCCGGCCTCGTCGAGGTGGCTGCGAACCCGCGCTTCGAGAGCGCGTTCAGCGTCTCGGACGCGACGGTCTCGCGGGTGATCGTGACCGGCACCGCGGGGTCGCAACGCCTCGTCGTCGCCGCAGGCGACATCGGAGCCTCGCTCTTGGTGGAGGCGGTCGAGCGGGTCGAGTTCGGGGCGGCCGCAGCCTTCGCGGGCGATGTCGAGATGCGTCTGCCCGCGGCGACTCTGACCGCGACGAACATCGTCTCGACGGGCGGACGCATCACGCTGGCTGCGTCCCGTCTCGAGCTGGCGGGCACGTGGCGCGCGGCCACTGATGTGCGGATCGAAGGCCCGACGACGCTTACGGCCGACGTGTCGATCGCGGGCGCCGCCGGCGCCGTGACGTTCACCGGTCCGGTCGACGGAAGCCGTCCGGGTCGGCAGTCGCTTTCGGTCACGAGCCCGGTCGCGACGACGTTCGACGGCCCGGTGGGCGGCCGCGTGCCGCTGCGGTCGCTCGCGACGCGCGCGGTCGATCCGCTCGTGGTGCCGCAGTCGGCCGCCAGCCGTTCGATCCCGCTGCACTATCTGCCCTACACGACGTCGGGCGGCACGGTTCAGGACAAGTACGGAATCGAGGTGTCGATCGGCGGCGGGCCGGTGCGGATGTACGAGTTCGACACCGGCGGCACGGGGTTCATGGCGGGCTATGACCCGGCCGTGTGGCCCGGGATCGATCCGAGCGGGCCGCCGGTCGACGCGAACTACACGTCGGGCAACTTCTACGACGCGGTCGCCGTGGACGCGGTCGTGACGCTCGGCCGTGGTGCCGCGGCCGTCTCGACGGCCGTGCCCGTGCAGATCGGTGCGATCCTGTCGGGGGGCAACGTCAACACGGGCGCATCCTTCGACTTCCTCGGCACGGTGCCGCCCGTCGAGGGGAGTTTCTTCGGTGACTTTGGCGCGTCGTTCGGCATCAATCGCGGGACCGAGCCGGGTGTCGCGGTCACGAACGTGCTGCTGCAGCTGCCGGGCAACCTCTCGAGCGGCTTCGTGGTCGAACTCGGGCCGATCGGCCGACCGGCTCGGCTCACGGTCGGGCTCACGCCCGAGCTGCGGGCGCAGTTCCCCTACGCGGTGACGCTCGATCGGATCGACGACGTCTTCTACCCGACATCGGGTCGGCAGGTGTTCGACCAGCTGGCCTTCGCTTCCACCTACACGCTCTCCATGGGGGATCGCAGCCGGACGCTCGGTCCGCTCCAGACGCTCATCGATTCGGGAGCGCCGTCGATGAGCGTGCGGCTGCCCGAGTGGCCGGCCGATGAGCCGTACCCGTTTTCCTCGGGTGGCGACGCGGTCGATCCCGGCACGAGGCTGACCGTCGACTTCCCACCGGCTCCCGGCACGCCGCCGCTCGCGTGGTCATTCATCGCGGGCAACGACGGCTCCGTCAACCAGATCGGCTACTCGTCGTCCAGCGGGAAGGCGACCCCCGACAACAACGTGAACACCGGGCTCAACCTCTACGACATGTTCGACGTCATGTTCGACGTCGAGGCGGGCCTTCTTCGGCTGCGGCCCAACGGTGGTTCCGCGACAGTCGTCCTCGGCTCGGTCACGACGCTCGGTCCACAGTCCTACGGCCAGAACGCCGTCCTCGGCGGGACCTACCGCACGAACGGCCGGGCGTTCACCGTGGCCGGTGCGACGACGCTCGCCGCCGACACGCTCGTGCGGGCGGCAGCCGGCGCGGTCACGTTCACCGGCGCGATCGACGGCACGACGCCGGGCGGCGAGGGACTTTCCGTCCGGTCCGGTGCCGCCACCAGGTTCGTCCGTCCGATCGGTCCGACGGTGCCGCTCGCGGGCGTGACAACGGACGCGGCCGGTTCGACGGCGGTGGCCGGAGCCGCCACGACCCACGATCAGGTCTACGCCGACCGGGCGGTGCTGGCGGGAACGTTCGTCTCGAGGCACGGCCGCTTCCGGGTCGGTGGGCCGGCCCGGCTGGCCAGCCAGACCTGGGTGAACACCGACGGGGCACCGGTGTCGTTCGCCGGACTGCTCGACGGCGCGTTTCCGCTGTCGATCTTCTCCGGCGACGGAGCTGAACGGCCCGCGGGTGCGATCCGCTTCGGCGGAGCCATCGGCCGACGCACGCCTCTGGCCGGACTCGCGTTCGCGTCGCCGGCCGAGGTGACAGCGCGGGCGACGGTGACCCTCGACGGATCTGCGTCCACCGCGGCGACGACGGGCATCGCGGTAGCCGATGGGGCCGTCCTCACGATGCGCGGCGGGGGAGCCGTGCGGAACTTCGTCGGCAGCGGCGTCTCGTTCAGCGGCCGTTCACGTGGGTCGTCAGTGACCGGGTTCACGATCAGCGGCAACGTGGGCAGCGGGGTGAGCCTCGCGGGGGGCGACTTCACGGGAACGGTGCTGGCCCGCAATACGATCGTGGCCAATGCCACGTTCGGGATCGAGCTGGCCGGTTCCGCGAGGGGTCTCTCGCTCACACGCAACACGATCGGGCGGCGGGGCCGCGCGAATCCGTGGGGGTTCGTCTCGGGAGGCCCGAACACCCATGGCATCGTGGTGGCACCGGGCGACTTCTCCGGAACGGTCATCGAGGACAATCAGGTCGTCGGGAACGCGCGGGCCGGTCTCATGGCGCCCGGGGGCGTGACCGGCCTGCTCGTCCGCCGCAATCGGCTCGCCGACAACGGGTTCTACGGCATCGAGCTCGTGACCGGTGACTTCACCGGGACGGCGTTCGTCGCGAACTCGATCGTGCGCAACGGTCTCACCGATGTCTCGCTCGGCGCCGGAGCCCTGCCGCCGGCGCCCGGAGGCAACCCGCTCGACGGCTACGCCGCCGACACGGGGCGGTACATCGTGCCCTACACGCAGCCGGTCGACTTCATCGGTGCCGACTCCGCCGATCCGCGGGTGGCGATGCGGATCGGCACGCGGCGCGTGGAGGTGAACCTCGACACGGGGTCGCGCGGACTCTATCTCGACGCGCTGCAGCTCGATCCCGACATCGTGCTCGACGGGCCGCGGGGATACGTCTATCTCAACAGCAGCAACCGGTTGTTCTACGGTACGTGGTCCACGCAGCGGGTCACGTTCGTCGATTCGACGTTCACCCCTCCCGGCACATCGACGCCGGTCGCACGGCCTGCGGTGGCGACCGTGCCCGTGCTCGTGGTCTCGGCCGTGGGTGCCTCGAGCGTGCCACCGCCCGGCAGCACGACGGCCAGCACCACGTTCGGCACGATGTTCGCGACCGGCAGCGTGACGATCACCGACGGCAGCCGGCGGATGGCGGCGCCGATCATTCCCCTGCCGACACCGAGCCCGAACGGGCCGCAGGGCACCGTCACGATCCCCGGGGGATGGTGGGCGTCGTACGCCGACAACCGCCGCGACGGGGCGTCGATCCTGTCGCCCGTCTCCAACTTCGGTGTCGGCTTCGACCGCAGTGGCCTCGGCACGTTTCCCACGACCGCCGCGCTCAACCAGTCGTACAACGCCTTCCTCAACATCGACGAGATGCGGGACGGCTCGATGCGGGCCGGCTACGTCATCACCCCGCACGGCGTCACACTCGGACTCGACGCGGCCCAGAGCGGCTTCGCCTACACGCAACTCGACCCCACCGGCCTCGCGCCGGGTGCGACGAGTCCGCCCGATTGGCAGCCGGCCATGGGCACGCTCACGTTCGATGGCACGCCGGCGGCGACGGGCCCGATCGTGATCGACATGGGGATCCCCTTCTCGATCCTCACGCTGCCGGGACGCTCGCAGGGCCAATCGTTCAAGGGCCGTCTGGGGGTGCAGTTCCTGAATTCGGGAGGACGTGTTTCGTACGTCGTCGACACGCTGCCCGGCACGACCACGCTCGATCCGGCCAACCTGCTCAATCCTTCGTCGGTCGAGTCATTCTCGCCCCTGCCGGGGGCCTATTCACAGAACACGCCGCCGGCCTCCGGCCAGTTCTTCAACACGGGTCGCACCCTCTTCGCCGCCTTCGCCTACCTGTACGACGCGACGGGGGGCTCCCTCGGACTGAAGGCCATCGACGAGGGCGTGCTCGACTCCGCATCCGGCGCGTTCTCGGCCGAGTTCTTCGTGAATCCCACGCTGCCCACCGGCGTGACGAACGTCACGATCCGCTGACGCACGCGGGGGTCCGGACGGCACTGGATCTCGGACGGCACGGAAGCTCGTCCCTTCAGAAGTCGAACGCCAGGCGCGTGCCGAAGGCGTGGATGCCGCCGCTGCCGTTGAACCCGGCGAGATTGGTGAAGTCACGGTACGTGAAGTCGTAGTTGAAGTAGACGCGGGCGTTCGGGTTCCACAGCCAGTTCAGCCCGAGCGTCACCGCGTTGAGCACGCCGCCGTTCACCTCGCCGTCGTTGAGCGACAGGCAGTTGTAGCGGGCGCCCACCTGCCATGCCCCGGGGCTCGAAAGCAGTCGGCGGGCGCCCCGCAGCACGTAGAACGTGTCGCGGGGGATCGGACGATCGAAGACGCCCTCCAGCCGCGAGTAGGTGCGGGTCTCACCGGTGAGGAAGTAGAGCACCTCGACGTAGCCGCCCTGGTAGAACACGGTGCCCACCGGCGTGCCCGCCGGCGGCTGGCGACCCGCGTTGATCGGGTCGTTGCCCGTCGTGACGGCGCCGTAGAGCCACGAGCCGATGTACTCGGCCTGCCAGGAGAGCGGGCCGTCGTTGCCCACGAATTCGAGGCCGATCATGTTCTGCCACGAGCCCTCGAGCAGCCCGGCATCCGCGTAGATCGAATTGACCGGGCCGGGCGGGCCGTTCCGTACGTCGCCCCGGCTCCGGAAGCGGACGGCGGGCACTTCCGGCCCCGTCGGCATTCCGGTCGCGGGATCGAACTCGGTCTGCAGGAGTTTGAGACCCATCGTCCTGCCGGACACGCCCAGGTGCACGAGCCGCTCTCCCTCCCCCTCGAACACCGGCAGCACGACGAGCCGTCCCACGGTCTGGCTGCCGCCGTCGGTGGCGTTCGAACCGAACACGTTGCTCGTGTTCTTGAATTCTCCGACCTGCCAGATGACGCGGCCGTCGTCCGACGCGTTGAGAACCTTGATGCCCGGCTGGAAACCTTCGTTGAAAGGTCCCACGAAGGCATCCATGGTGAAGGACCGCTCCATGAAGTTGAGCCAGCGGCTGCTCGTGAGGTGCTCGTAGCCGAACGGGTCCTTCTGGTTGCCGATGCGCACGATGCCGAGGTACGGCAGCTCCCGGATCTGCACCCAGAGGTCGGTGACCGCCGGCAGCGGGCCGATGTCGCGTGCGGTCGGAAACGCCTCGTTGTTCACGTTGAGCTGGTTGGCGAAGTCGTACTCCATGGCCCAGTCGTAGACCTCGTACATCCGGCCCTCCGCGCGGATGCGGGCCCGACGAAAGTTCGTGGCGCCGTTGAGCGGCGGGTTCAGGCCGCCGAAGGCCGGTGGTTCGGCCGGTCCTGCACCCTGCGTGTACGCCGACGTGTCGATCTGCACGCGGCCGCCCACCTTGATGGCGAAGTCCCGTGACGGCGACTCGAGCGACAACCCATGGTTCCAGTGGACGGCGAGAGGCAGCCCGTTGACGACGTCGTGGATCGGCACGGCCGCGACGGGCGGGACGATCGGCTCCGTGGAGAGCGTCTCGGGAGGCGAGGGCGACAGCACGCCCGCAGGGGCGGATGCCGCGGCCGGCATCGCCTCGTCGGGAGGCAATGCCTCCGGGGCCGTGTCCCCCGTCACGGCCCGCGACGCCGCCGGCACGACGCCGTCGAGCGGCGAGCGCGGGGTGGCGCTGTCGATTGGCTCGGCGCATGCCGCGGTGGTCCACTCCGGCACGCCGCTGGGCGGAACCTGGATGAGGATGGCCACCGCGATCGAGGCGATCCGACCGGTCCAACCCGATCGTCCGTGCATCTCGTCGTTCCCGCCACGTCGCCCCCAGCCGTCATGCTGGGGTCCGACCGCTACCATCGTCCACGGGGTGCGACGGTCGGAGCGGTCGTGCGGAAACGTCCCGTCCGGCAGGCTGCACAGCGGCTGCCGCGTGGTACGCACCGGCAACCTGGGTCGAGATTGCCGCCATGGCGGACCCTGCGGCGGCAGTGCACCCTGCGGCGGCAGTGCACCCTGCGGCGGCAGTGCACCCTGCGGCGGCAGTGCACCCTGCGGCGGCGTCACCCCTCCCAGGATCGCGTCACCCGACGAACAACGTGGCGATCCAGTAAATGAGTCCGGAGAGGAAGATCACCGCCGGCAGCGTCAGGATCCACGCGAGGGCGATGTCCCGCACCGTTTCGGCCTGGATGCCCGACTTGTTGGCCCACATCGTGCCGGCCACGCCGCTCGACAGCACGTGCGTGGTGCTCACCGGCATGCCGAAGCCGTCGGCGAGGCCGATCGTGGCGGCGGCGACGAGCTCGGCCGATGCACCCTGGGCGTAGGTGAGGTGCGTCTTGCCGATCTTCTCGCCGACGGTGACGACGATCCGCTTCCAGCCGACCATCGTGCCGAGGCCCAGGCAGAGTGCCACGCCCATTTTGACCCACTCCGGCACGTACTCCACCGGCTTGGAAAGCTTGCCGGCGAGGCTGAGAAGCACCTTGCGACGGTCCTCCGCCATCTTGTCGCCGAACGTCCGTACGAGCGTCCGCACCGACGCGCCGAGTTCGACAAGGTGGGTCCGCACCTGCCAGCGTTCGTCCGATTCGAGGTCGTCGAAGCTGGTCTTGCCGTCGAGGGCGTTCATGAGATCCTTTGCGATCGGCAGCGGGTCGAGCGTCGCGAGCACGGCGTCGGCCCGTGGATACGGGTCGATGAGTTCGCTCGCGAGGCCCGGACTGCGGAATTCGAAGCCATGCACGTCGTCGTCGAAGTTCCCGTAGGGCTCGATCGTCGCCGCCAGGGCCTCGCTGCGACGCAGCTTCTCGACGCGGGTGCTCGCCATGTACTCCTGCTTGAGCGCGTCCATGAGCCCGGCGATCTCGGGCGCCTGCAGCTCGTCGTGCAGGTTGCGGGCGGCCTCGACGACGGCGGTGATGTCGGCCTGGGAGGAGCCCATGTTGAGCGCGTAGGTCGCCGGCACGATGCCGATGAGGACGAGCATGATGAGCCCCATCCCCTTCTGCCCGTCGTTCGACCCGTGCGCGAAACTGACGCCCGTGCAGGTGCCGATGAGGATCGCGCGGATCCACATGGGAGGCGGCTCGGTCTCACTCGGTGCCTCGTAGAGCTTCTGCGACGGGATGAGTCGCTTCCCCAAGAGCAGCAGGCCTGCGGCGAGGCCGAAGCCGATGAGCGGGGAGAGGAGCAGAGCCATCGCCACCTCGGTGGCCTTGTGCCAGTTGACGCCCTTGAAGAGCGACCCGTGCTCCATCCAGGCGTTCATCATTCCGACGCCCATGATCGAGCCGATGAGGGCGTGCGAGCTCGATGCCGGCAGGCCGCGGTACCAGGTCGCGAAGTTCCAGATGATGGCGGCGAGGAGGAGGGCCAGGACCATCGCGAGGCCGCGTCCCGTCTTGATGTTGACGAGCAGGTCGACGGGCAGCAGGTGGACGATGCTGAAGGCCACGCCGATCCCACCGGCATGCACGCCGATGAAGTTCCAGAGGCCGGACCAGACGACGGCCGGGGTCGGCTTGAGGCTCTTCGTGTAGATGACCGTCGCCACCGCGTTCGCGGTGTCGTGGAACCCGTTGACGCATTCGAAGCCGAAGGCGATCACCAGGGCCGTGATGAGGAGCAACACCTGGCCCGGTCCGAGGGTCGAGAGCGCGTCGAAGAATTCCATGGCGGCTGCGTCCTGTGCACGGTGCGGATCGAATGGAGCGGGCCCGGCGGCCCCGAAATGAAGGGGAGCGACCCGGCCGGCACGGCGGATACCGTCATCGGGCCGAATCGCCCATCAACCTAGGGTCCCCCCCGCGTGCTCACAAGCGGCCCGGCGACCCTCATCCAATTCTCACGGAAGCGGTCGCGGAGCCGACGGTCACTCCCACTCGATCGTCGCGGGCGGCTTCGACGAGATGTCGTAGACGACGCGGTTGATCCCGCGGACCTCGTTGATGATGCGGGTCGACATGCGGGCGAGCACCTCGTGGGGAAGGTGGCTCCAGTCGGCCGTCATGAAGTCCTCCGTCTCCACCGCGCGGACGGCGAGCACGTCGTCGTAGGTCCGCGCGTCACCCATCACGCCGACGCTCTGCACCGGCAGCAGCACGGCGAACGCCTGCGCGACCTTCCGCATGAGTCCCGCCGTCGCGAGCTCCTCGAGCACGATCGCATCGGCGTCACGCAGGCGATCGAGCCGTGCCTTCGTGACCTCGCCGAGGCAGCGGACGGCGAGTCCCGGTCCGGGGAACGGATGCCGCCAGACGATGCGCTCCGGCAGGCCGAGCTGCAGGCCGAGCGTGCGCACCTCGTCCTTGAACAGGTCGCGGAGCGGCTCGACCAGCTCGAACTTCAGGTCGTCCGGAAGGCCTCCGACGTTGTGGTGGAGCTTGATCGTCGCTGCGGGACCGTCCGCCGCGGCACCGCTCTCGATGACGTCGGGATAGAGCGTGCCCTGGGCGAGGAATCGCGCACCCGCGATCTTCGCCGCCTCCTCCGTGAAGCACTCCACGAACGCGCGCCCGATGCGGCGACGCTTCTCCTGTGGCTCGGTGACGCCGGCGAGCACGGCGAGAAACCGATCCTCCGCCCGGACCACGTGCAGGTCGGTCCGGAAGTGGGTGGTGAACTCCTCGATGACGGCCGTCGCCTCGTGTCGCCGCAGCAGGCCGTTGTCCACGAGGATGCAGGAGAGGCGATCCCCGATCGCCCGCGAGAGAAGCGCGGCGACGACGGCCGAGTCCACGCCGCCCGAGAGCCCGCAGATGACACGGTCGTCGCCGATCGTCTCGCGCAGACGGTCGATCGTCGTCCGCGCGAAGTCGTCGAGCCGCCACGCACCCGAGCAGCCGCAGGCACCGCGCAGGAAGTTCGCGAGGATCGCCCCGCCGGCCGGCGTGTGGGTCACCTCCGGATGAAACTGCAGACCGAACACCGGCAGGTCGCGGTGACGCACGGCGGCGAGCGGGCAGGCCGGCGTGCGGGCGAGCGGCACGAAGCCCGCCGACACGGCGTCGACGCGGTCGCCGTGGCTCATCCACACCTCGGCCGGCGAGGCGACTCCCGCGAAGAGCGTGTCGGCCTCGAGGATCTCGCACTCCGCGCGACCATACTCCCGCGACGGCGCGCCGCGGACGCTTCCGCCGAGCGCATCGCAGGCCAGCTGCATGCCGTAGCAGATGCCCAGCACCGGGATTCCGAGTCGGAAGAGCTCCGCGTCGCAACGCGGGGCACCCGTCTCGTACACGCTCGCCGGGCCTCCCGAGAGGATGATGCCACGCGGCGCGAGCGCGCGAATGCGGGCGGCGGCGAGGTCGTGCCGCACGATCTCGCAGTAGACGTTCTGCTCGCGCACGCGGCGGGCGATGAGCTGGGCGTACTGCGACCCGAAATCGAGGACGAGCACCCGCTCGGTCTGCTGCGGGCTGGCGGAGGCGGCGGTGGGCATGCGGGGAGGCGGGCTCGAATGCACCGGCCCGTCGGCGACGGCCGGATCGGCCATGGACGCGGCGCGGACGGTGCGGAAAAAGCCCGGAGTATACGCGCGGCGGTCGCCATGTGCGACGCTTCGCGGCGGTGGCTCGCGGGGCGGCCCGTTCGGCGCGGCACTGCTATAGTGTCGCCTCCATGCGGATCCTGCTCACGAACGACGACGGCATCTTCGCCCCCGGCCTCGCCGCGATGGAGCGCGCGCTGGGCCGACTCGGCGAGGTGCAGGTCGCGGCCCCGTCGACCGAGCAGAGCGGCGTCGGCCACGCGATCACGTTCCTGACGCCGCTGACGGCGAAGGAGGTGTTCGAGGGGGAGCGGCATCGCGGCTGGGCGGTCGACGGCAGTCCGGCGGACGCCGTGAAGCTCGCGATCGCGGAATTCTGCCCGGCGCGCCCCGACCTCGTCGTGAGCGGCATCAACAGCGGCCTCAACGCGGGCATCAACGTCCTCTACTCGGGCACGGTCGCGGCCGCGATCGAGGGTGCGTTCTTCGGGATCACGAGCATCGCCGTGTCGCTCGAGTGGGACGACCATCCGGACTACGCGCGGGCGGCCGAGATCGGCCTCGACGTGATTCGTCAGGTGCTCGACCGTCGCCCCGCGAAGGGCAGTCTCTTCAACGTCAACATCCCGACCCGCGCGCTGCACGGGTCGCCGGAGCTCCGCGTGGTGCCCATGAGCATCGTCCGCTACGGGGAGTCGTTCGAACGGCGGACCGATCCCAGGGGACGCGCCTACTGGTGGGCCGCCAACGACCCGCCCCCGTCGGCGCACCCGCAGGAGTCGGACGTCACCGCCCTCAAGTCGGGTGCCGTGACGCTCACGCCGCTCGATTACGACCTCACCCATCGCGCCGCCATCGAGATGCTCGCCGCCGGCACCTGGACGATCGCCGGCCGCTGAGCGATCGCGAGGGGGGTGACCTGCCATGGATCCGGGCTATGGAAGCAAGCGGAGGCACGGATGCCGGAGCGCCGCGGACATGCAGTGAGCGGAGGCCGGGACGGCCGCAGCGAACGTCCGGAGCCGTGGCAGGTCGCCCCCCGGAGCATCACGGCTCGGGCTTTTCCTCGATGGCATCATCGAGCGGGCCGCGCTCCCGCTTCGGCGGCTGTGGCTGTGGCTGTGGCTGTGGCTTCTGCGCCTTCGGGACGTCGGGATTCGGATCTCCGGCCGGGCCCCGGTTCATGGCGAACCACACGACCGCGGCCAGGATGACGAGGGCCGCGGCACCGCCGACGGCGATCACGACCGTCCGGGGGATGCCCCGAGGCAGCCAGCGTGCGAACCCGGTCTGGGCCGGTTCGAGAAGGACTTCAGGCGGTGACGTCTTCGCGTGTTTCGCGGGCCGCGGCGGTGCCGCGCGTGCCACCGGCCGCGGTGCGATCTGCACGATCGGTGCCGCGTCCTGCGAGGGAGGCGCGAATGTGAACACGTCCGGATCGACGGCCGAGCCGGCTGCCGGAGGGATGCTCGACCTTCCCGTCGGTAGGCCGACGTTCGACGACGACACGACGACCGATGGCGGGCCGACGTCGGACGATGGGATCACGGCCGATGGAGGGCCGACACGCGACGGCGCGAGGATGACCGATGGCGGCCTCTCCCGAGACGAGGGAGGTGTGGCCGGACCGGGCCGTTGCGGTTCGGTGCGTGCCGGAGACGGCTGGCTGGATGGCGGTGGCGATACGCCCGGCGCGGTCGTCGTGGCGGCTGAGCCTGTGTCGGCGGCGCCCGCGGGTGCCGTCCGTCGCGGCGGTGAACGTCGGGGTGGTGTCCGCGGCCCCGTCGGGCCGGTCGCGGGGCCGCTCGACTGGGCGAGCCACGCAGCCAGCGTGTCGGCAACCTCGCGGGCCGTCTGCGGCCGTGCGTCCGGATGCTTTTCGAGCATGCGAAAGGCCAGCTCCACGATTGCCGGCGGCACGTCGGGCCGACGATCGAGGAGATTCGGTGGCGGCGACTTGAGGTGGGCCTGGATGCGCTGCGCGAGCTTGCCCTCGGCGAACGGAGGGCTTCCCGTCAGCAGGTAGTAGAGCGTGCAGCCGAGCGAATAGATGTCGGAGCGGGCGTCGGCCGTGTGGCTGTCGCGGGCCTGCTCGGGCGAGAGGTAGTCGGCCGTGCCGAGCACCTTCTCGTCGTGCGTCTTCGTCAGCGACGTATCGTCCTCCTCGTGGGCGAGCGCGAGACCGAGGTCGAGGATCTTGACCGTGCCGCGGGTGTCGAGGATCAGGTTGGCGGGCTTGATGTCGCGATGCACGAGCCCCTCCTCGTGCGCGTGCTCGAGCCCCAGCGCGGTCTGCCGGACGTAGTCGAGTGCGTCGCGGAGCGGGAGCGTGCCGGCCTCCTTGACCTTCGCATGGAGGTCGGTTCCGGCGACGTACTCCATCACGATGAAATGGATCTCGCCGGAGGTGTCGAGGTCGAACGCCCGGACGATGTTCGGATGGTTCAGCCGGGCGGAGGTGCGGGCCTCGCGCTCGAAGCGGGCGAGGTACGACGTCTGGTCGACGCGATGGCGTGGCAGCACCTTGATCGCGACCTTGTTGTTGAGCGCCGTGTGTTCGGCGAGGTAGACGCTGCTCATGCCCCCCTTGCCGAGGAGCCGCAGCAGCCGGTATTTCCCGAGCATGAAGCCCTTGTGCCGACCGCGACGCAGCTGATCGGCCTGCCACTGCGTGAGCAGCTCCTGCTCGACGAGGTGCGCGACGAGGTCGTCTGGCAGCGGCAGGGTGCGGTCCGGCCAGGCGGACGCAGCCTCCTCGAGCCGGTCGTCGTCCTCCACCAGCCCGCTCCTGCGGACCACGGCAAGAAACTGGTCGATCGTGAGGGAGACGGCGTCGCTCATCGTTCCATTCAGGGTACCAGACCGACACCGCTCACAGGCCGAGCTCGAGCCCGCGGCGGGCGAGGTCATCGACGAGCCTGGAGGCCGAGACGTACGGCTCGGAGTCCCACCCCGCGCGGCGGGCCGCGGCGACGTGTTCCTCGATGTCGTCGCAGAAAAAGATGCGGTCGGGGGCGACGCCGGCACGGGCGGCTGCGGAGGCGAAGATCGCCGGGTCCGGCTTGACGGCACCGACCTCGTGACTGAGCACGATGGGTGCGAACCCCCCTGGCAGGATCGCGTAGCCGCTGGCCACCAGATGCCGCCAGTGTGCGTCGCAGGTGTTCGACAGGATTCCGGCCCGGCAGCCTGCGCGCTCGAGTCCGGCGATCACCGGCAGCAGGTCGACGTTGAGCGCGAACATGTCGCTCGCGGCGGCGGCGAGCGCCTCCGCGTCGGACGACGTGCCCGTGCGCTCGGAGAACCGTTCATGGAACTCGAGCCAGTCGATCGCGCCCCGTTCGAGCGCCGCCTGCAGCCCGCCGTCGATGACCTCCGACCGCACCCGGTCGGGAGTCGTGCCGGTCAGCGCCGCCATCTGCCGGATGGCGCGCTCGCGATCGAATGAGCAGATGACGTTGCCGAGATCGAAGTAGACGAACTGGGGAACCATGCCGTGAGCCGTGAGCCGTGAGCCGTGACGTTGACGAACCGCGGTCCGCGTCGCCCCGCTGGCGCCACGTCGCCGGCTCGCGCGTGGGGCGGGACACCCCGCGGCCCGCGGGTTTTCCACGAGCGGCACAGCATACTATCCTGCTGCCCCACGGCCCGACGCGGGTCGTGACGCCCGACTCCACCCCACCGGCCGGCCCCATGACGCCCTCGACCACGACCGTTCTCAACCGCTACTCGTCACGCATCACGCAGCCCCGTTCGCAGGGCGGATCCCAGGCCATGCTGTACGCGACGGGCCTCCAGCCCGCCGACCTCGACAAGCCCCAGGTCGGGATCGCGAGCATGTGGTACGAGGGGAACCCCTGCAACATGCACCTCGACGGGCTCGCGGCGCGGGTGCGCGAGGGGGCGGTGGCCGCGGGTCTCGTCGGGATGCGGTTCAACACGATCGGCGTCAGCGACGGCATGTCGATGGGCACGGAGGGAATGAGCTACTCCCTCCCCTCACGCGACATCATCGCCGATTCGATCGAGACGGTGATGCACGCGCAGTGGTACGACGCGCTCGTGGCGATCCCGGGGTGCGACAAGAACATGCCCGGCTGCCTCATCGCCATGGGGCGGCTCAATCGACCGGCGCTCATGGTGTATGGCGGGACGATCAAGCCGGGCCATGCGGCCGACGGCGCCCCGCTCGACATCGTCTCGGCGTTCCAGTGTTACGGCGAGTACGTGGCCGGGCGGATCGACGACGCCCGTCGGGCCGACATCGTGCGGCATGCCTGCCCAGGGGCGGGCGCCTGCGGCGGCATGTACACCGCCAACACGATGGCGACCGCGATCGAGGCGCTCGGCATGGCGCTTCCGGACACGGCGTCGATCCCGGCCGAGCACCCCGGCAAGCTCGACGAGTGTCTCCGGGCGGCAGCCGCGATCCGCGGGCTGCTCGAGCGTGATCTCAAGCCCCGCGACATCATGACGCGGCGGGCCTTCGAAAACGCCATGGTCGTCATCATGGCGCTCGGTGGCTCGACGAACGCGGTGCTCCACCTGATCGCCATGGCCCGCGCGGTGGAGGTGCCGCTCGGGCCCGCCGACTTCCAGGCCGTCTCCCGCCGCGTGCCCTACCTCGCCGACCTCAAGCCCAGCGGACGGTTCGTCCAGGAGGACCTGCATTCCGCGGGAGGCACGAGCGGATTCATGAAGTACCTGCTCGACCGGGGCCTGCTCGACGGCGACTGCCTGACGGTCACCGGCAGGACGCTCGCGGAGAACCTCGCCTCCAGCCCGGGACTGCGGCCGGGCCAGAAGGTGATCCATCCGGTGGATCAGCCGATCAAGCCCACCGGTCACATCACGATCCTCCACGGCAACCTCGCCCCGGGCAGCGCCGTCGCGAAGATCACCGGCAAGGAGGGCGCCCGCTTCCGTGGTCCCGCGCGGGTTTTCGACAGCGAGGAGGCGATGCTCGCCACGCTCGAGCGGGGCGGCATCCAGCGCGGGGACGTCGTCATCATCCGCTACGAGGGACCGAAGGGCGGGCCGGGGATGCCCGAGATGCTCACGCCCACCTCGGCGCTCGTCGGGGCCGGCCTGGCCGCCGACGTCGCCCTCATCACCGACGGCCGTTTCTCCGGTGGATCCCATGGATTCATCGTCGGGCACGTCGTGCCCGAGGCCCAGGAGGGCGGGCCGATCGCGCTCGTGCGGGACGGTGACATGGTGGTGATCGACGCGGATGCGGCGACGATCGACATGGAGGTGGCGGACGACGAGGTGCGCCGCCGCCGCGATGCCTGGCGGGCGCCGCCACCGAAGGCCACGCGAGGCATCCTCGCCAAATACATCCGGTGCGTGGCCCCCGCGTCGAGCGGCTGCGTCACCGACGAGTGAGTGTGGCGTCGTCGGGAGAGGAGATCGCGGGTCATGGGCCTCCGCCGGGGAATCCTGGTTCGTGTCGCCGGTCTGCTGAGCCTGCTCGCGTGCGTCATGGGGGGGCTGGCCGTGGCGACGGAGCTGCGTCCCCTGCCCTACAACGATCCCGACCTCGTGGTCGATCTTGGCGTCGGACTGTGGGCATGGCCCGTGCCGTGCGATGCCGATGGGGACGGCGACTTCGACCTCCTCGTGTCGTGTCCGGACAAGCCGTCGAACGGGGTGTGGCTCTTCGAGAACGACACGGGTGACACGCGCGACGCCGCCATGCCGGTGTTCGCACCGGCCCGCAGGCTTTCCGCGACGGTGCCCTACGTCATGCCAAGCTACGTCGATGGCCGGCTGCGCGTGCTCGCACCCGGAGTCGAATACCGCGACTTCGCCACGGTCGGCACCGGACGCCCCGAGCGACTGCCGGTGCCGGCGCGGTGGTACGTGCCACGCGGCGAACAGCCGAAGGGGCCGAAGGTGCGGCACAACCAGTGGCGGCTCGTGGATTACGACGGGGACGGGCGGCTCGATCTCGTGTGCGGCATCGAGGACTGGAGCTTCTACGGCTGGGACGACGCCTACGACGCGGCCGGTCGCTGGACCAACGGCCCGCTCCACGGGTTCGTCTTCGTGCTCCCGGGCACCGCGGCGGGCGGCTTCGGCGACCCGGTGCAGCTCGAGGCGGCGGACGGGGTGATCGACGTCTACGGCTGCCCGTCACCCAATCTCGCCGACTTCGACGGCGACGGCGATCTCGACCTCCTGTGCGGGTCGTTCCTCGACCGCTTCACGTACTTCGAGAACGTCGGCTCCCGCACGGCTCCCCGCTACGCCGCGGGCCGTGATCTCGTCGCGGAGGACGGCGGGCCGCTGCGGATGGAGCTGCAGATGATCGTGCCGGTCGCCTTCGACTGGAACCGTGACGGCCATCCTGATCTCGTGGTGGGCGACGAGGATGGTCGTGTCGCGTTCGTCGAGCACACCGGACGCACGGACGCCGACGGGGCCCCGGTGTTCCGCCAGCCGCGCGTCTTCCGGCAGCGGGCCGACACGCTCAAGTGCGGCGCCCTCGCCACGCCCGTCGGCGTGGATTTTGACGGCGACGGTGACACCGACATCGTCTCCGGCAACACGGCGGGCTTCATCGAGTGGTTCGAGAACACGAGCGGCCCGGCCGTCGCCACGCCCACGTGGGCCGCGCCGCGACGGCTCGTCGTCGAGGGCCGCCCATTCCGCGTGATGGCCGGACCCGCCGGCAGCATCCAGGGGCCGGCCGAGGCGAAGTGGGGCTACACCACCTGCAGCGTGTCCGATTGGGACGGCGACGCGCTGCCCGACATCGTCCTCAACAGCATCCTTGGCGAGGTCGTGTGGCTGCGCAACGAGGGGCCGCGCGCCGCACCCGCCTTCGCGCCGCCGCGCGCGATCGAGGTGGAGTGGGATGCCGGCCAGCCGCGGCTCGCGTGGGGCTGGCGCACCCCCTCCGGCAAGGCCCTGCTGACCCAGTGGCGCACGACGCCGGTGGTGCACGACTTCGATGCCGACGGTCTGGCTGATCTGGCGATACTCGATCACGAGGGCTATCTCGCATGGTTTCGCCGCGCGCGGCGGGGTGAGGCCCTCGTGCTGCTGCCGCCGGAGCGGGCGTTCCTCGACGAGGCCGGTCGGCCGCTGCGTCTGGCGACGGGCATGGCCGGGCAGAGTGGCCGGCGCAAGCTCGCGGTCGCCGACTGGGACGGGGACGGCAGGTTCGACCTGCTGGTCAATTCCCGCAACGCCGACCTGCTGCGTCAGGTCGGGCACGGCGACGGCGGGTGGCGGTTCAAGCGGGCCGGCAGTCTGGCCGAGGGCAGCATCGAGGGGCACGACGTGAGCCCCACGGTCGTCGACTTCACCGGCTCCGGCATCCCCGATTTTCTCGGGGGTGCCGAGGATGGCCGGTTCTATTTCCTGCCCAATCCGCGGCGGCGCCCGGCGCCGCCGTGACATCGCCGGCCCTCAGTTGCGGTACTCGAACCTGGTGCGGCCGGGATTGGGGACCGGGTAGGTGCCGTCGGCGTTCGCCACGAGCGGCGCGGGCGAATCCATCGTGAGGCTGTCGACACCGGCCGTGAGGTCGTCGGGCGAGTCGAGCATTTCCTGGTACGTCACCGGCTGGCCGGTGTGCGCCGCGAAGCGTCCCATCGCGGTCACGAGGCTCGCCTCGGCACCGCGCACCACCTCGTTGTAGCGTTCCCCCGCGGTGATCGCCGCCACGAGGTGCTCCCACTCGCGCCGGTAGGGGTTGGCCTCAGGCTGCTCGGCGGCCCAGGCCAGGGCGGCATCGGTCATCGCCTGGCCCCGGTAGATCTTCGACTTCGCGGGCGAGTGGCCCCGCTCCGAGATCGTGAAGGCGCCCTTCGAGCCCTGCCCGAACACCCCGAACTTGCTTTCCGTGTCCTTGATGACCCGGCAGCCGTAGAAGAACTTCGTGCCGTCGTCGAACGTGTACTCGATCGCGTAGTTGTCGAAGTTCTGGTCGTCGATCTTTCCCTTGAAGTGGCGGCCGCCCGTCGCCTCGGCCTTCACCGGCCACGAGCCCTTCATCCAGCCGACCTCGTCCACGTGGTGCACGCAGTAGTCGCTGAAGATGCCGCCGCTGGCCCAGAGGAAGTTGTGGAAGCGCTTGATCTGCCAGAGCAGCTCGCTCGTGGTGCCCGGTCCGGGGGCGAGATCGAGGTTGTGCGGCGGGTTGTGCATCCGATAGCCGCGGAAGGCGATCAGGTCGCCCGCCTCCCCGGCCCGCAGCCGCTCCTCCAGTTCCCGTCGCCGATCGCAGTGGCGGCACATGAGGCCGACACCCACCTTGATCCCCTTCGCGTCGGCCTGCGACGCGAGTTCGATCATGCGGCGCGTGCTCGGACCGTCGATGGAGATCGGCTTCTCCATGAACACGTTCACGCCCTTCTCGATGCAGGCCGCGAAGTGCGGTGCGCGGAACGCCACGGGCGTGGCGAAGAGGGCGATGTCGCCCGGCTTGAGGCAGTCGATCGCCTGCCGGAAGCCGTCGAAGCCGACGAACTTCCGGTCCTCCGGCACGTCCACCCGCTCCTTGAACTGCTCGTCGAGCGACCGCTTCACGATGTCGATGCGATCGCGGAAGACGTCGGCCATCGCGACGATCCGCGTCTGTCCGCCGGGCACGGAGAGCGCGTCGACCGCCGCGCCGCCGCCGCGGCCGCCGCAGCCGACGAGGGCGACATTGATCGTGTCGGAGCCCGCCGCGTGGACGTTCCGCATGCCCGGGCCGACGAGCAGACCGCCGGCGGCCCCGAGGGCGGCCGCCCGCCCCGTGGAGGCGAGAAAAGTACGACGGTTCACCTCACCGCCGGCCGTCGTCGTCCCGTCCTGCTCGCTGGCCATCATGCCGTCTCCTCGTCTGGTCCGGCGGTCGCCGCCCGTCGTGCCGCCCTCGGACACCATGAGTATGGCGGCGGACGGGACGTTTTTCCACGCGACACACCCGGGAGGCGCCGCGGCCGCACCGGGTCTGGCAGGCCGAGGGCCACCGTCAGCGCGGCATCGGAAGGGATTCGATCGGCACCGGTGGACCCGGCGCGATGACCGCCCCGGGTGGGAGCTGTTCCGGTGGAATCGGGGTGCCGTAGATCGGCCCTGACGGCGCCGGGCCGGGCTGCGAGGGGACCGGTCCGGTGGCCGGCGGCAGCACGAGCGAGCCGTCGGCCTGGGGCGGCTGGTAGTAGGGCTCGGGCTGCGGGACGGGCGTGACGCCGAGTTTGGCGAGCACGCGCGAGAGGATGCGTTGCTCGAGGAGCGGATCACGCCCCAGCGGGATCCAGCCGAGGTTGGGCGTCGGTGCCGCCACCGGCCTGGGCTGATCGCCGACCTGCTGTCCGAGCGTGGGCAGCGGCGTGCCGTACCGGTAGAGCGAGTCGTCGTTGCGAAACGACGCGCCGCCGGTGGTCGCGCGCATCGGTCGTGAGAGGTACTCGAGCTCCTTGTCCACCGTGACCTCGATCCGCCATCCGTTGGGGTCCGGGATCATCCGCACCGCGCCGATGCGGCGGATCGACTGGAGCGTCGCCTCGAGCCGCTCGCGGAAGCCGACCGAGTCGGCCCGCCACGGCTCGAGCAGCGTCGCGCCGGTTTGGGGGAACGTCTCGATCCGACCCTCCGTCGGCACACCGCTGGCGAAGACGACGCGCTGCTCCGAGTGGATCTTGAAATAGTCGTCGGTCACGTCCACGAGCTTCGTCCAGACGAACTCGGCGTCGAGCGGAGGGATGACCACCGCGTTGCGCGGCGACGGGGGCGGACCCGCCATCCCCTGTCCACCCGGCGCGACCAAGAGCCCGCCGGGACCGACCATCGCGCCGTCGGGCAGCGGCGCGAAGGGGTTCGGTGGTCCCACGGCCGGTGCGGGCGGCGTCAGCACGGCTCCGGGCGGCGCCGGGAGCAGCTCCTGGCACCTCGCGATGGACGCCAGGCCGACCGTGCCGACGAGCACGGCGAGCTGGAGACGACGAACACGTGACAGGGATCGCGTCATCGCTCGTTTCGCGTGAACCTCGGCCGGACGACGGGGGCGGGGATGGTCCGCGATGCATGCGGGCGACTCAAGGCCAGTTCCAGAGCCTTTTGGGGCGGGTCCGGCCGCGCCGGTGCGAGGCCCCGACCGGGCGGGAGCATCCCCTGGGCGACACTCCCGGGCATCCGCCCACTCGGTCCGTCACCGGGCGGCCGGGATCGTGCGCGTGGCGAAGTCGGCGAAGAACGTCCAATCCTCGAGCAGGATGTCGTGCGCACCGGTGCGGGCGTGATATCCCACGCGATCCCCGATCGACTCGTCCGGTCGCGGCGGCACGGCCGCATCGAGTCCCTCGAGGCCGAAGAGCCTCCACGCCGGACTCGCGGCGACCGCGGCGAGGAACTCACCCCGCGGATCCGCCCAGAGATCCTCGGTCGCGCTCGAGACATACAGCGGACGCGGGGCCGCCATCGCCAGGAGCGTGTGCTGGTCGCACGGAAGCTCGCGCTCCCGACCCGCATAGCCGGCGAACGCGGGACAGAACCAGTGTGGGAACCGCTCGGTGATCACGGCGACCGTCTCCCCGAAGTTCCGCCGCGAGAGGGCGGCACCGCCGCAGCCCGAGTTGTTCGAGACGACCATCGCGAACCGCTCGTCGCAGGCACCCGCCCAGAGGGCCGTCTTGCCCAGCCGCGAATGCCCCACCACGGCGACCTGCGACGGATCGACCTCCGGCAGCGTGACGAGCCAGTCGAGGATCCGCGACAACCCCCACGCCCAGGCGCCGATCGCCCCCGGCTCGTCCGGCGGCAGCGCTCCATCCACGGGCCGACCGAGCGACACGAGCACACTGTCGGGGCGGCCGTCGGCCCGGTCCGGGAAGATGTCACCACAGTACGCCGTCGCCATCCCGAACCCGCGCGCGACGAGCGCCTCGACGGGCCAGCGTCGGGCGTTGACGCCGCGCGAGGCTTCCGTGGCCCGATGGTCGACGATGCCTGCGGCGTCGTCCTTCGGCATCCAGGATGTCGAGAGCCGGATGCCGGGGTCGCCGTGCTGGGCGTGGTTGCCGCGGAAGTTGAGCTCGAGAAACACCGGAACACGGACTGGGCCCCCGCCGGCCGGGCCCGGGGACGCGGCTCGTGTCGCACCGCGGGGCAGGTACAGCAGCACGTCCACGAGGCGGGCGTTCGGGCCATCGCCGAGCCGCAGCCGGGCCTGCACGCGCGTGGCAGGGAGTCCGCCGGCGAGCGACACCGCGACCTCTTCGACGCCGCCGTCGGCCACGGTGACAGGCCGCGGCGGGAGCCGACGACCGTAGACGTGTGTCTCGAGCAGTGCCAGTTGATGCGGCCGCGCCGCGCGGCGCCAGGCGTCGGCGGTCGTGACCACCGTCCCATCCGGACCGCGGAACGGGTCCGGCAGGACCACCTCCCCCACGGCCGACTCGTCGTAGTTCGGAGCCGGCGGAGGCGGGGCGGCGTGGGCAGCCATGGGCAGTACCACACAGAGGGCGATCGTCGCGCCGCGCCACGACCGCGGCACCGCACGGCGAGCGCGGGGATGGCACGAGGGGACGGCGGGTCGGGAAGGAACGGCCATGGCCGGAGCATACCGCCGCGGCGGCCGGGGCGTGGAGACGAGCGCCCCCCGAGACGGTGCCCCACCCGAGTGCGGATCCGCGCTCGGGGCCGTCAGCCCGCGCCGATCCGTCCCGCCAGATCGGCGAAGAGCCGCGTGAATCGCTCGTGGGACGTGTGGAGGTGCTCCGCCTGGGAAATGAACCGCAGGCGGTCGTCTCGCTCGAGCCCGCGTTCACGCAGCACGCGCTCGAAGGGCACGCGGGACGGGGCGTAGGCCACGATGAGCTTGTGCTCGTCGAGCTGGACCTCCATCGAGAGTTCGGGATGCATCACCGCGATGCCGGTGCAGCCGTCGTGCAGCAGGAGGTCCTCGTACTCCCAGAGGACGCTCTCCAGCACGAGCCGCTCGATGCCGTCGCGGACATGCTCGACGCGGTCGACGCCCTCGGCGTGGGAGGACTCGAGCACCACGTCCACCGTGTCGCCGAGCGGTGCGAGGAGCTCGAGGAACGTCTCGAAGAGATCCTCACGCGATGCGGCGGCGACGAGGGCGGGAAGCCTGCCCCCGCCCTGCGGATCGACCCAGGCGTCGTGTCGGTAGCCCGCCCGCGGGACGATGTCGAGCTGCCAGCCCGGGCGAACGGCGTCGGTGAGCGTGAACTGGCCGTAGCGTGTGCGGGCCATGTGGGCCGCGAGCGTCGCATCGTCCGGACGCGCGGACCGCGGCGTAGGGGCTGGGACGGCCCTCAGGGCCGGGGTCGTCAGGGCCGGGGGCTCGTCGAAGAAACGCATGAGGGACTCGCTGTCGCCGGGGAGGAACAGGGCCGCCCGGGAGGCGATCGCCGCCCGGCTGCTCAAACGTAGGACACGCCCGCGCGCCGTGCGGATCGGACCACACGGCCCGCTCGTTGCCGTCGGGACGCCCCGCGGTCCATAATCCGCGCTTTTCCCCCGAGGACGCACGGCTCGCATGGATGGGAAAATCGTTGCCACCGGCATCACCTTCGACGACGTCCTGCTTCTGCCCCGGTTTTCGACCGTCGTGCCCGCCGACGTGGACGTGGGCACCCTCCTCACCCGGGGCATCCGCCTGAACATCCCGATCGTCAGCTCCCCGATGGACACCGTCACGGAGAGCGAGATGGCGATCGCCCTCGCGCAGGAGGGGGGGCTGGGCGTGATCCACAAGAATCTCCCGGTCGATCGCCAGGCCGAGGAGGTCGACAAGGTGAAGCGGAGCGCCAACGGCATCATCGCCGACCCGGTCACGCTGCCGCCGTCCGCCACGGTGGCCCGCGCCCGCGACGTCATGGATCAGCACAACATCTCGGGCGTGCCGATCACCGTGGACGGCCGCCGGCTGGTCGGGATCATCACCCGCCGCGATCTCCGCTTCCTCGAGAGCGGCGAGACGCCGGTCGCGGAGATCATGACGAAGTCGGGTCTCGTCACGGCCACCGGCACCGTGACGCTGGACGAGGCCGAGACGATCCTCATGGCCAACAAGGTCGAAAAGCTCCTGCTCGTCGACGGGAATGGGCTGCTGACCGGCCTCATCACGATCAAGGACATCGACATGATGAAGCGGTTTCCGAACGCCTGCAAAGACCGCCAGGGGCGGCTGCGGGTGGGCGGCGCCGTGGGGGTCTTCGACTTCGAGCGTGCCGCCAGCCTGATCGCCAAGGGGGTGGACGTGCTCGTGGTCGACAGCGCCCATGGCCATTCCGCGAACGTGATCGAGACCGTCGCCACGATCAAGAAGCGGTGGAACATCGAGGTGGTCGCGGGCAACGTCGCGACGCGCGAAGGCTGTCGCGACCTCATCGCCGCCGGCGTGGACGGGGTGAAGGTCGGCATCGGGCCGGGCTCCATCTGCACGACCCGCGTGATTTCCGGCGTGGGCGTGCCGCAGATCACGGCCGTGTCCGAGGCCGCCGCCGAGGCCGCGGCGAGCGGGGTGCCGGTGATCGCCGACGGCGGCATCCGCTACTCGGGGGACATCACCAAGGCGATCGCCGCCGGCGCGCACTGCGTCATGATCGGCGGCCTGCTCGCCGGCGTGGCCGAGAGCCCGGGGCAGACCGTGCTCTTCCAGGGCCGCACGTTCAAGGCCTACCGCGGCATGGGATCGCTCGGGGCGATGGTGCAGGGCTCGAGCGAGCGCTACCGTCAGTCCGCCACGGGCCGCGGGCGCGACAAGCTCGTGCCCGAGGGGGTCGAGGGACGCGTGCCCTTCAAGGGACCGCTCAGCGCGTTCGTCTACCAGCTCGTCGGCGGCCTGCGCGCCGGCATGGGGTACTGCGGGACCACGTCGATCGAGGAGCTCCGCCGCGACGCGCGATTCATCAAGGTGTCGGCTGCGGCCGTGCGCGAGAGCCATCCGCACGACATCGCGATCACGCAGGAATCGCCGAACTACACCGTCGAGCACGCCCAGGGGGAGGGCTGAGACGGTTCGCGCTCCTTCGGGAGCGTCCGCCGCATTCCTGGCCTCGTTTCCCCGGCCTGCCTCGTCAACGCCCCGGGGCCGGCTGCGCGCCGGATGGGCGCCAGATGGGCGCCAGATGGGCGCCGGATGGGCGCCGGATGGGCGCCGGATGGGCGCCGGATGAACTCGGAACCGCTCGACGGGGGCGAAGCCGGCGGGCATGGCCCGCGAGGCAAGGCGGGGCGACTGGGGGGCGCAGGGGATCGAGCGGCCTCCTCTGCGGCACCCATCGGGCGCCTGCGGTGACGTTGGCGAAAGGTTGCCGGTCGTTCCGGTCGATGGGTACCCACGAGGGAGTCGACACGCGCCCGGAGTCGCCATCGCATGTTTCCGCGTTCCCCGAGCCTCCACGCACCCGCCTCGCGCCCGTCGTCGGTCGCGGTCCTCGTCTGGCTGGCGTGCTGTCCCACCGCCGATGCCGCGGGCTGGCGGTCGTTCCTGCCGAAGGCGGATGCCACGCCCGCCGCCGTCCACGAACGCGGCTCCCTGACGCCTCCGGTGCGGCTGGTCGCGGCGTCGTCGGAGGGCACGCCGCGCTGCGAGAACGAGGACAAGGACTGCCGCAAGGCACTCGAGCTCCTGCGGGCCGATACGCTCGATCGGGTCGAACTCGACATCCGCGTCAACGGGCAGCCCGGCAACGACTATCCCTGCGAGTGCCGGCTGGAGGGGGAGACCTACCGACCACGGCAGTTCGCCGCGACGACGTTCACCTGGAAGGCGGCCGGCTACTGCCACAAGCCGCTCTACTTCGAGGACTGGGCGCTCGAGCGCTACGGCCACTCGCATGGCACCCTGGTGGATCCGTTCGTGTCGGCGGCGCACTTCTTCGTCACGCTGCCGGTGCTGCCGTACAAGGTCGGTGTCGAGCTGCCCTGGGAGTGCGTCTATCCGCTCGGATACTACCGACCCGGCAGCTGTGCGCCGTGGACCGTCCCGGCGGTGCCGATCAGCGCCCGCGGCTTCGCGATGGAGGCCGCCACGATCACCGGGTTCATCTTCGTGCTGCCGTGACCGACGGCTCGTGACGAGCGCGGGTGGTCCCCGGGCGACGCGCGAGCGGCCCCGGCCGGCACAGGCCCTGCGGGTCCGATCCAACGGTGCGGGATCGCGTCACACCCGCACGGTCGCGATGTAGGCGTAGCGGCGGGCGACCGACTCGAACGACACGTCCGCCCGACCCGACCGGCCCAATTCGGTCAGCGCCTCGTGGACCTCCGGGCGATAGTGGACGTGAAAGAGCGACAGCCACCGCTTGAGGGCGGCGGCGAACGGTCGCGGCAGCTCCTTCTGGTCCCAGAAATCGACGATGAGCAGCGTGCCGCCCGGCCGCAGGCTCGCCAGCGCCGCCTCGATCGCCCCCGGCCACGTCGGGACCATCGAGAGGCAGTAGGAGAAGAAGATCGTGTCGAACGGCGCGTCCCGGCCGAACATCCGTCGCGGGTCGAGCTGCTCGGCGAGGCCCTGACGCAGGACGATCGGCCGGTGACCGCTCGCCGGCACGTGATGCCGGGCGATGCTCGCCGCGGCCGTCTCCAGCATCTCGTGCGAGGCGTCGAGGCCATAGAGCGTGCCCGGCTCCGGCCGGCGGGCGAGCTTCACGAGATTCCGCGCGGTGCCGCAGCCCACCTCGAGCGTGGCGGAACTGGCCGTCGTGACGACCTTCGTGAGGAGGCGATCGCGTCCGAGCAGGTAGTAGCGGCGGGTGACGTCGTAGACGTGCCGGGTCAGCCGATACATCCGGTCCATCGCCTGCGCCTGGCCGTCGATCTCGCGCCGGTGGGTGGACGACGAGACGGGCCCGCCCGGCGCGCCCGTCGCTGTCGCGACGTCCACCCTGCCCGCCGGATCCGTGATGGGTCTGTCGCTCACGTGGATGTGGCGGCCGCGGGAGCCGCCCCGGCCATCTCGTACAGGTGGAACATGCCGTAGATGGCCGAGCGGTCCTGGCGGTGCAGCTCGCGGGCACGCTCCTCGTGGTAGGTGAAGCGGTCGAGCAGGTCGCGCGGCAGGGCCTTGTCGATGGGCGAGCGTTCGCCCGCCGTGCGGAAGATGACTCGCGTGCCGGGCGCTCCGACGCGGGCGATCTCACCCCACAGCTCCGCGATCACGTGCGGCGGCATCCAGTCCTGGCTGTCGAGGAGCACGAAGGAATCGAGTGCGCCGGGGGCCTCGGTGCGCAGGTGGTCGGCGAGCGACGCGACGTGCGTCTCGACACGGTCGACCATCGACCGGATCGTGTCGTAATGCTCCGGCTTCAGGTAGTCGGGCAGCGCCCGCCGTCCCTCGTGGTCGTACCGCCGCCCGAATGCCTGCCACGCGAAGTAGTTGTCCTCGAGCGGGAAGCCGCAGGCGAGCCGGCGCACCCGCTCGCGGTACATGTCGAAGAGCTTGCGGCCGTCCCCCTGCTGCTCCTCGAGCATCGCCGCGTGCTGGCTCGGCGGGATTCCGAGGCTGTAGACCGCCACCGGCTGCCGACCCATCCACCGCACGAGCCGATTGTCGAACAGCGGCGCGAATTCGCGGTCGAAGATCTGCTCCTGTTCGGCGAGCGTGCGGGCCGAGAGGAGCCGAGCCGGGTCGCGCCGCATCTTCCTGGCGAGCCCGTGCACGACACGGAAGAACTGGCCGAGCTTCGCCCGCTCGTAGAGGCCCCGCTCGAAGTACCCGATCCGCCGGGGGCCGACCTTCCGGCCGGGCCAGTCGCTCGACTCCCAGAAGCCGCGGGTCTGCGGGTCGAGCGCGTCACGGATGTGCCGCCGGTACGCGGTGATGTTGTCGGCGTGCGCGCCGTAGCCGAAAAACCGGTAGAACGATTCGTAGTCCGGCAGGTGCTTGATCGCGGCGAGCTTGAGCCGCGTGAGGCACATGTGATTCGCGTTCAGGTCGACGGCGACGATGCGTGCCGGGCGATGCACGAGGTAGTTGAGGACGTTGCATCCGCCGCTCGAGATCGTCAGCACGCGCGACTGCGGTCCGAGCTGGAGCGCCGCGGCATCGACCCGCGGGTCCTCCCAGATCTGGTTGTAGACGAAGCCACGAAACCAGAGCGTGAACATCCGCTCGAGGACACCCCGCTTGGTCGCGAGGCGATGGTGGTGGACCGCTTTCTTGAGACGCTGCGTGTTGCCAGGGCCGGTGGCGATGCTCTTCATGATGGAATGACGGCGCTCTCGAGGGCGGCGGACGGCATGCATCACGCGGGACGACCCGCGCGACGAGGGCTCGGACGCGTCGCTGCCGGTCGGGCACTGCCCAGAAGCCAATCCCGCGATTCGACCGATTGACCGACCTGCGACACGCCCCGAGTTTAGCAGACATCGGGCGTCGTCGGCCCGGCAGGCCGGGCGACGGGGAATGCGGCCGTTCCGAGGGGCGCGTGCCCGCGGCGATCAGCGTCCCGGGGCCGGCGCGACGCGGTCGATCTCCGCCGTGAGCCGCGCGAGCATCGCGGCCAGTTCCCTGCCGAGGGTGACGACGGCCTGGTCAGCCTGCTCGCGCTGCCGCGTCGTCGTGTCGATCGACGTGGCGAAGGCATCCGCCACGCCGGTGGCCGCCGTGGCGTCCCGCTCCCACGAGCCGAGGTCTTCCGTCAACTCCTGCGCGACCACGGTCGTGGCCTCCGTGTTCGCGGTCGTGGCCATCAGTGCCTGGTCGAGTCGCTGTGCGGCCGTGTCGATCACCACGAGTTCCGCACGCAGCTGCCGCAGAAGCGCGATCGCTCCGTCGGCGCGCTGCGATCCTCCATCCCCCTGCTCGGCGACTGGGCCGACCTGCGTGCCGTAGATCGCCGCGAGGGCATCGGAGAGCGGGCGGCGCCTGACGACCCGCCGCACCTTCACGAGATCGCGATCACGCAGTTCCAGCGCGGTCGCCAGGTCGAACTCGGCCTTGTCGCCCGCCGTGAACTCTCGCGACGCGGACCCAGCCGCGCCCGCGAACGTGTGACTCTTCGTGAACTCGACGGTCGCCCAAAAACTCCCCGGCACGACCGCACCCTCGGCTAGCTGCTGCAGCGCGGCGGGCCACTCCGCCTCCGAAACCTCGCTCTCGTGCTGTTCGAATCGTTCGACGAAGGCCTGGACGAGGGCCCGCACGTCACCGTCGTCGATGCCGTCGAACTGGGCTGCGACGTCGTCTCGGGCGGTCACCCTGGCCGCATCCGCCGCGTCGGTCGCCGGATTCAGGCGGAAAAAGGCGATCCAGCGATCGACCGGCAGTTCGTCGTAGATCGTGACGGGCCCGTGCGGCTCCGACAGCACCTTTCGCTCGCGCTCATTCGGCTCCCCCACGAGGGTTGCCGTGAGCACCTGACTGTCGATGCCGGCATCGAATGCCGCTTCGCGGACGGTGAACGCGCCGAGGTACCGTCCCCCCTCGGCGAGCGGGGACTCGTCGAACAGGAAGATCATCGCGCCGGCCGCGAGGAGGGGCGGTTGAGGGGCCGGGGCAGGCTGGTTTGGATCGGCCCCCGCGGCGGCCGGCGCCGGAGGCCGTGGCGGCCTCGGCACGACGATGCGAGCCCCGATTCTCGGGCCGTCTCCCCCGTCCGGTTCGTACGAGGCATTCGACCAGTAGCGATTCCGCCACGTCTCGACGGTGGCCGCAGCGCGGCTCCACCGATCGCGCTCCTCGCGCAGCATCGCCACCGATTTCACGTCGGGCAGCGGTTCGAGCCGACCGTCCGCGGTGGGGCCCAGGCCGTCTCGGGCCCTCGCGAGCCGCTGCTCCAGATCGTTGACGGCCTTCGCCCACGCGGCATCCCGGGCCGCCAGCCTCGCGGCGAGGTAGAGGAATCCTCCGGTCGCCAGGAGCACGAGCAGTGCGGCCACGACCGTGCCGATGCTCCAGCCACGGTTGCCGACGGCGAACGCGACGATCCCGCCGAGAAGGAGCAGGCCGATCGCGGCGAGGATGGCGATCTCCATGAGGCACCTTCCGGGGGCGCGGGGTGCGGCGCTGGCGGCCCCGCTCGCGAGCCCCCTGATTCTATCGCCACCCCTCCGTCACCGTGACTTCGTGTGGGACGGGGCCGGTACTTGAATCGACACCCCCGATGCGTTGCAACCGGGCGACACGCGGCGCCCGCGTGTCGACGGGATGCGACACGACCATGTCCACCGCGTGGCGGGTCCACGGCCCCGTTTCCTCGAATTTTCCCGGGGAATTCGGCGTGCGGGCATGGTCCGCGGGCGGGGCTGCGACCGAGCGGCACCCGAATTGCTTCCCTGACCCGCAGTGTCGCCCGAGCGGCGGGCATCCAGCCGCCGACCGCGACACGGCTCTCTCACGTCCAGCAGGGTCAGCTCCATGCAGCGCCGAGTCCCCCCGATCCCCCTCCACCCGATCGCCGCTCCATCCGTTTCCAGCGCACCGGTCGCCCCGCTGCCCCGGGGCAAGGGGGTGCGTGCCGGCGAGCGCCCGGTGGGCAAAGGCGGCTCCCCGAAACCTGCCCGCGCCCGCCGGCCGCTCGCGGTGATCGAGGACCCGGTGCGGCTCTACCTGCTCCAGATGGGTGGCATGCCGCTCCTCTCGCGCCAGACCGAGGTGGACAGCGCCCGGCGCATCGAGCACTGGCGGCGCAAGTTCCGCCGCACGCTGCTGGCGAACGACTTCGTGCTCGCCGGTGCGCTCCAGCTGCTCGAGCGGGTGCAGGCGGGGACGGTGCGTCTCGACCGGACCATCGAGGTGTCGGTCACCAACACCGGGGAGAAGAAGCGGATCCTGCGTCGGCTCGAGCCGAATCTCGTCACGCTGCGTCGCCTCGAGCAGGAGAAGCGGCGCCTCTTTCGGATCGCCACCTCGCGGGCCGCGGCCCCCGAGGAGCGTCGGGCGGCGTGGCGGCGTCTCGTGCGGCAGCGCAACAAGTCGGTGCGACTGGTCGAGGAGATGCACCTGCGGATCCAGCGGCTCTATCCGCTCCTCAAGGAGCTGCGAGCCAAGGCCGACCGGCTCGCCACGCTCGGCGACCGCGTCGGCGGCACCATCGATCCGGCCACGGCGGCGCTCGAGCAGCGGCGCATCCTGCTCGGCGTCCGTGAGAGCCGCCGCACGCTCGCGCGACGGCTCGCCCGACTCGAGGATCTCCAGCAGCGTTACGACGCGGCGAAGCGCGATCTCGCGGAGGGCAACCTGCGACTGGTGATCTCGATCGCGAAGCGGTACCGGAACCGTGGTCTGTCGTTCCTCGACCTCATCCAGGAGGGCAACTCCGGCCTCATGCGGGCCGTCGACAAGTTCGAGCACGCCCGCGGCTTCAAGTTCTCGACGTACGCGACGTGGTGGATCCGCCAGGCCATCACCCGCGCGATCGCCGACCAGAGTCGCACGATCCGCATGCCGGTGCACATGGTCGACATGCTCAGCAAGATGCGGAATGCCGCCCGCGACCTGCTCCAGCAGCACGGCCGGGAGGCGACGGTCGAGGAGCTGGCGGCGCGATCGGGCCTCGCGGTGGACGAGGCCGAATGCATCTGGCGGATGTCGCGACGGCCGGCCTCGCTCGATCAGCCCCTCGGCGAGACCGAGGACGGATCGGTGGGTGAATTCGTCTGCGATCGCCGCGAGGAGGATCCCCTCCAGGACCTCAACCGCCAGTCACTCCGCGCCTCGCTCTCGCGGGCGCTCGATACGCTCTCCTATCGCGAGCGCGAGATCATCCGCCTGAGGTTCGGGCTGGCGGACGGCTACGCCTACACGCTCGAGGAGGTGGGGACGATCTTCGACGTCACCCGGGAGCGGGTGCGGCAGATCGAGGCGAAGGCGGTCGAGAAACTGCGACAGCCCGGTGCCGACGTCGACCTCACGAGCCACCTGGACGTCGATCTCGCCGAACGCTGGCAGGTGACCGAGGAGCTGGTCGTGCCCGTCTGATCGCCCTGCGACGCGGTGTGGACGGGGCCGGTCGCTCGACCGACCCCGTCCACGCACGTCAGGCCTGCTTGGCCTCGTCGAGCGCCTGCTGGAGCCGCGTCTTCGGCTGGACGCCCATGAATTGCTGGACGAGCTGCCCGCCGCTGAAGATCATGATCGTCGGGATGCTCGCGACGTTGTACGTCATCGCGAGCCGGTTGTTCTCGTCCACGTTCACCTTGCCGACGCGGAACGTCCCCGCATTCTCCGCGGACAACTCCTCGATCGTCGGTCCGATCATGCGACACGGGCCGCACCACGGCGCCCAAAAGTCGACGAGCACCGGCACGGGGGAGTCGAGCACTTCGCTCTGAAAGTTGGCGTCGGTGAATTCGAGGGCGCTTCCCATCGTCTCATGGTCTCCTGAGGATGTCCGATCATTTCGTGGGAGTGCGGAGTATAGCAGCCTGTGGCATCCCGGCTGCGGCCGCGAGGCGACGATGAAACCATCGCACGTCATCAATCTGACGGCCGCGTGGGAGCCGGCGGGGGATCGGGCGGCCGGCTGGATCAGGCGATTCGGTGGCCCGGGCGGCGTCACCGCCGCCCACCGGCTCTGGCTCGCGATCGAGGATGCCGACCCGCGCGTCACCGCCATCCTCAACGACCGCCCGCTGCCGCAGGCGACCGTCCACGCCGACGACGCGGCGGGAGACGGTCGCCGGCCGACGCTGCGCTGGGAGATCACCGGCATCGTGGCCGCTCGCAACACGCTCATCATCGGGGCTCCCGACGTGCTCGTCCGGAAGCCCTCGGCCGGCGTGGCGGGTGACGCGTTCATCGGCGACGGCCGGACGCGCCGGACGCTTCCGACAACGATCGCCGCACGGGTCCTGCTCGAGATCGATGCCGACGTCGATCGCGATGCGTCGCTTGACACGCGGCGCTGAACATCGGTACCACCGACGTTGGGGCTGCGGCGTCGCGTCGACGGGTCGATGCGACGTGTCCGTGGCACCGAATCGGAGTGCACGCCATGTCGGTCATTCGCATCGGAAGCAACAAGCAGTACGCCGATGGGTGGGAGCTCATCTTCGGCGGAAGCAGGCGGGGTAAGAAGTCGTCCGCGGGGACGGCGGCATCCAAGCCGAAAGCCAAGCCCGGCAGGGCGAAGAAGGCGGCTTCGGCCGTCGCGAAACAGGCGAAGGCCGGCCCGACGAAGAAGGCGAAGAAGGGAAAGAAGGCCGGCGCGCGGTGAACCGGCGGCTCGCGCCGCTCGTGTCGCCCGGCCTCGCGTGCAGCGCGGGGCCGGCGTGGGTCGTCACGCCGTGGCGTGACGAGGCGCGGCACCGAGTTCCCGCGCACGGGTGGCGGCCGCCACGACCGCCGCGGTGATCGCCTCGGGCACCCCGCGAGCGTCCAACAGCGCCAAGCCTGCCAGCGTGGTGCCTCCGGGACTGGTCACGCGTCCGCGGACCACGGCCGGATCCTCTCCGGTGCGCTCGAGCAGGGCGCCGGTGCCCGCGACGGTCTGCACGGCGAGAGCAAGCGCCAACGGTGGCGGCAGCCCGGCTGCGACCCCGCCTGCCGTCAGCGCCTCGACGAAGCGTGCGACGAAGCCGGGGCCCGACCCGGAGAGTCCCGTGACCGCATCCATGAGCGACTCGTCGACCTCGTGCACGTGGCCGACGGAGGCCAGCAGCCGCACGATCTCGTGACGATCCGCAGCCGGCACCTCCGGCGTCGCGCACCAGGCCGAGACACCCTGTCCGACGAGGCACGGCGTGTTCGGCATGACGCGGATGATCCGACGGGAGCCGAGCAGCTCGCCGAGTGAATCGGTCGTCAGGCCGGCGACGATCGAGACGATCGTCGCGTCGGCCCGCAGTGCGAGCCTTGCGTCACGACACGCCTCCGCGGCCTGCTGCGGCTTGACGGCGAGGAAGACGATGCGGGCCGCTGCGGCGGCCGCCGCCGGGGTCGGCACGAACCGGATGCCCGGCACGGCCGCCGCGAGCCGTTCGCGGGCGACGGCATCGGGGTCGCACACGGTCATGCGGTCCCCGGTCGTCCGTCCCGTCCGACAAAAGCCCTCCGCGAGCGCCAGGGCCATCCGGCCGCCACCGATCATCGCGATGGGGCCGCAGGAGTCCCGCGGTTCCGGCGGGGGCGCGTCCCCGGGCCCCGATCCCGCAGCGGGCGCGTCAGGGCGCATCGGTGGTCTCGCCCACGGGTCGAGTGCCCAGCGGCAGGGCGTCGAGTGCCGCCGCGAGACGGTCGATGTCGACGCGGCTCGCCCACAGCTGGCTCGCTCCACCTCGCCCGCCGCCGTCCGCACCGCGGCCGGACGTCCACATGAGAATCCGCCCGTCGGGCGAGAACACCGGCAGCACGTCCGCCGAGGCATGATCGGTGAGCCGCAGCGGCTTCGACCAGCGCAGCTGCTCCCCCGAGGTGTCGTACCGGATGATCCACAGGTCGTAGTTCGGCCTCTTCGCGGGGTCGGAGTGATCGGCTCCGGTCCAGATCAGCCACGGCCGGGTCGGGTGCCAGTACGGCGCCCAGCGCACGCCGGCACCGGCCGTGACCGCCGTGTCGCCACTGCCGTCGGCCCGCATCACGTGGATCTGGAGCAGGTCCTTTTCCACGCGATCGGTGCGATACGCGATCCAGCCGCCGTCGGGGGAGAAGAAAGGCCCGCCGTCGTAGCCGGGCTGATTGCCGAGCTGGCGCACGCCGGATCCATCCGCGTTCATCACGTAGATGTCCGGGTCGCCGTCGCGATCACTCACGAAGAGGATCGTCGTCCCGTCCGGCGCGTATGAGCATTCGGCGTCGTAGCCGGGGCTGTCCGTCAGTCGTGTCAGCATGCCGTCGCCACCCACGTCGGCGGCAAAGAGCTCCATGTGAGGGTCGAAGTCCCACTGATAGCGCCGGCGTCGACCGCTTCGGGCGTCCTCCTCGGCCTGCCGTCTCGCGGCCTCCTCCGTCCCTGCGAGATCGGGATCGAGGTGGCTCGATGCGAAGAGGAGCCGGCCGCCGTCCGGCGAGAACCAGGCGCAGGTCGTGCGGCCGCGGCCGGGACTGATGCGCAGGGGCTCCGCGGATCGCGTGCCCGCGGCGCTCACGTTCGCGTCGAGGGCGGACGGGTCGAAGCCCTGCACGAAGATCTGATAGAAGGGATAGCCGCTCGGCACGGCCTGAAAGCAGATCTGCCGGGCATCAGGGCGAAAATAGCCCTCGCCCGCCTTCGGCATGCCGGCGGTGACCTGCATCGGGGGCGCGAGGAAACGTGCCTCCGCCGGCGAGAGCGTCTCGGCAGCCGGGGACGCGGCGGACGCGCCCGGGACGTCGGCCGCGCGGAGGCTGCCGCGGTCCGTGCCGCAGTCGATGGGCCACGCCGCCGCGACGAGGATCGCGGTCCGGCATGCCGTGCGGATTCCACCGTGGGAATCGCGGCCCACGACGCGGCGGGCGGATGCGGCTTCATCGCGACGCCACCGACCCGCGCGGCGCGGCTTGCAGGAATTCCTCATGCCGCGGAGTATAGCCCGCGGCGTCGTCCACCGGCGGCAAGAGGAGATGCACACCCTGATGAAGATCTACACGAAGACGGGGGACGCGGGAGAGACCGGGCTCTTCGGTGGGCCACGGGTGCGCAAGGACCATGCCCGCATCGAAGCCTTCGGCACGGTGGACGAGCTCAACAGCCAGCTCGGCGTCGCCCGCTCGCTGGCCGTGGCCGCCGCGTTCGATCCGCTCCTGCGCCGCGTCCAGGCCGATCTCTTCGAACTCGGTGCGCAGCTCGCGACGCCTCCCGCGCCCGGCCGCTCCGTGGACGAGCGGATCACGGCGGCGCACGTGACCGTCCTCGAGGCGGAGATCGACGCGCTCGAAGCGGAGCTCGCGCCGCTGACGCACTTCATCCTGCCGGCGGGCACCGCGCTCGCCGCGGCGCTCCACGTCGCGCGCACGGTCTGCAGGCGCGCGGAGCGTCGCGTGGTCACGCTCGCCGCCGAGGTCGGCGACACGATCCCGGCGAACGCCATCGAATACCTCAATCGGCTCGGCGATCTGCTCTTCGTGCTCGCCCGCGTGGCGAACCACCGCGGCGGCGTGGCCGACGACCAGTGGATACCGACATGAACGGGCTGGCCGGGGCGACGCCGGTCCGTCCCGCCGTGTCGGCGGCGGCGGCGGGCGTGGGGGCCCTGCGCACGCGTGTCGCCGCCCAGCACGCGGCCGGTGCGCCCGGCATGGCCACGGGCGGCCTCGCGACGGAGCTGTTCGAGCGGGTGGTGCTCGACATCTGGTCCGCCGCGCTCGACGACCTCGGGGACGAGACGGCCGCCGGCGTGCGCCGCTCCGCGGCGCTCGTCGCCGTGGGCGGCTTCGGTCGCCGCGAGATGGCGCCCTACTCCGACATCGACCTCATGCTGCTGCACGACGCGTCCGCACCGGTCGCCGTGTCGCGGATGGCATCGGCGATCCTGCGGGACCTCTACGACTGCGGGCTCGAGGTGGGCCAGAGCGTCCGCACGCCGTCCGAGGCGGCGCGGCTCGCCCGCGAGGACGCGACGATCCTGTCCGCGCTCTTCGACATGCGGCTGCTCGCCGGCCGTGCCGACCTGGTCGCCGGCCTCGACGTGCGGCTGCGCTCGCTGATGCGCAGGCAGCAGCGGGCCACGGCCGAGCGGCTCGCGGCGGCGCGTGAGGAGGAGGCGGACCGGTTCGGCCACACGGTGTCGCTCCTGCAGCCGAACGTCAAACGCTCCCCGGGCGGCCTGCGTGACATCCAGCTCGTGCGCTGGCTGGGGCGCGTGACGCACGGCGCCGAATCGCCGGCCGACCTCGCGCTGCTCGGCGGCCTGTCCCCCCGCGACGCGGAAAGCCTGCGCGATGCGGCGGAGTTCCTCACCCGCGTGCGCATCGACCTGCACCTCGCGGCGGGCAAGGCCAACGACGACCTCACGCGGGCGGAGCAGCTGCGGATCGCCCAGGGCCGCGCCGTGCCGAGCCAGGACGGCCTGCTCGGCGTGGAGCGGTTCATGCGCGAGTATTTCGGCCACACGCGGCGGGTCGCGCAGGTGCGCGACGCCATGCTCCGCGGACTGCGCGGGCCGGGACCGCTGCGGCGGATCGCATCGGGCGTGCTCGGCAACGTTGTCGACGGCCTGTATCGCGTCGGCCCCTTCCACGTGGGCGCGGTGTCGGGCGCCGTCCCGCGGATCGTGTCCAGCACCAGCGCGATCATCCGCCTGGTGGAGCTGTCGATGCTCCACGCGCTGCCGATCGATCCGGTCGTGTGGGAGGCCGTGCGCGAGGCCGTGCCCGCCCTGCCCACGGAGCCCGACGCTCCGGCGGTCGCGGCGTTTCTCGGGCTCTTCGAGCGCACCGACGGCCTCGGAGACGCGCTGCGGCAGCTCCACGACGTGGGCGTCCTCGAGATCCTCGTGCCCGGGTTCGCCCACGCCCGCCACCTGCTGCAGTTCAACAACTACCACAAGTACACGGTGGACGAGCACTGCATCCTCGCCGTCGAACGGGCCACGACGTTCGCCCGGGACGACGCGTGGCTCGGACGGACGTGGCGGGAGCTCACGCGCCGCCGGCCGCTCCTGCTCGCGCTCCTGTTCCACGACCTCGGCAAGGGATTTCCCCAAGACCACAGCGAGGTCGGCGCGGTGATCGCGCGTGACACGGCGGCACGGCTCGGCCTGGGAGCCGACGAGGCGGAGCTGATCGAGGGTCTCGTCCTCAAGCATTTGACGATGGCGCACCTGGCGTTTCGTCGCGATACGGGGGACGAGAGCCTCGTCGTGCGCTTCGCCTGCGACGTCGGCTCTCCCGAGACGCTGCGGATGCTGTCGCTGCTCACGGCCGCCGACATGGAGGCGGTCGGGCCCGGGACATGGACGCGTTGGAAGGCCGACATCCTCGGCAGCCTCTACGAGCGGACCCTCGCCTACCTCGACGGCGAGGGTCCCTCGCCGTCGGCCGAGCGGACACGCGGCGCGCTCGCGGCCCTGCTCGCCGAGCGCGACTCCGCCGATCCCGTCGTCAGGCTCGCGAAACGCCTTCCCGCCTCCTACCTGCACGAAACCCCGGCCGCCCGCATCGTCGAGGAGCTCGGACGCCTCGTGCGGCTGCCGACCGAGGGGGTCTTCACGCTCGCCCGCTGGCAGGCCGAGACCGGCACCGTCGCGGTCACGGTCGGGGCCCGCGAGGACGTCGTTGCGGGGGTGTTTCACCGGGTCGCCGGGGCGCTGTCGGGGGAGCGGCTGGAGATCCTCGCCGCCGGCATCCACACGCTCGAGGGCGGCCTCGTGCTCGATCACTTCACGGTGATCGATCCCGATTTCGCCGGGGAGCCGACGGCCGAGCGGCTCGCCGACATCGCGGCGGCGATCCGCGCGGCGATCAAGGCGGACCGGTCGCCCGACTTCACGCGGCGCTGGAACCCGTTCGCGCCCCAGACCGCCCCGGCCGCCATTCACCCCGTCCGCGTGACGGTCGACAACGAGTCGTCGCGTCAGGCGACCATCCTCGAGGTGTTCGCCCACGACTCGGCGGGCCTGCTCTTCCGGATCGCCAAGGCGATCTTCGAGGCCGGACTCTCGGTGCAGGCCGCGCGCATCGGCACCTACCTCGACCAGGTCGTCGACGTCTTCCACGTCACGGACGCGAACGGTGGCAAGCTCGTCGATCCCGCGCGGCTCGCCGCGCTGCGTCGCGCGATCGAGGCGGTGGCCGCCCAGCCGACACGTCCCGCGTGACGGTCGGCCGCTTCAGCCGCGACGACGCACCTTCCACGCGAGCAGTCGACGCCCGGCGTCGGGAAACCACTCGATGAGCCCGGCGAGCAGGCCGGGCGCGCGGGGCACGACGAGTTCGGCCGTGCCGCGCCGGCAGGCCGTGAGCACGCGCCGCGCGAGCGCGTCCGGGTCGAGCGGGGCGAGGCTCGTGGTGCCGCCCGGCGCGGTCGCCTCGGGAGGCAGGCCGGCCGCCGCCGCCTCGTCGGCGTACCGGTTCACCGCCTCGGCGGCGGCGGGATCGTCGTCGGCTCGGCGAATCGGGCCCGGTGAGACGAGCAGGACGTGCACGCCGCGCGGGGCGAGTTCCAGCCGCAGGGCGTCGGCGTAGGCCGCCAGCGCCGCCTTCGCCACCGAGTAGGGCCCCATGAAGGGCATCACGATCTTCCCGGCGAGGCTGCCGATGAAGACGAGATGGCCCCGCGCGGCGGCGAGGTCGTCCGCGGCGGCCTGCGAGATCTCGACGGCGGCGAGCAGATTCGCATCGAGAAAGGCCTGAAGCCTGCCCACGTCGGTGGCCAGCATGCGGGCGCGACCGGAGCGACCCACGCAGAAGAACAGGTCGTCGAGTCCCCCGAGCATCCGCAGGCACTCGCCGACGACCCGTCCCCCTTCCCCCGCGCGCCCGAGATCGGCGGGCACCCCCCGGATCGTGACGCCGTGGCGTTCACAGGCCTCGATCGCGCGACGCACCCCCTCGCCGGACCGGCCCACGACGAGCACGCGTGCCCCGGCGCGCGCGAGATGCCGCGCGAGCACCAGTCCGAATCCGGCGGTGCCTCCCGCGACGATCACCCGACGGTCCTGCCACACGACGTCCGCTCCGCTGTGCGTGCCCAGTATGCGCGCGGCCGCCCGACCACCAAGTCGGAGGCGCCGCACCGTGAACCCCGCCGCGGCACAGTGGCTTTTGCCCGCGACGGGATGCACGCGGTACGCTGTCGGGTCCCGCCTCACCCAGGAGCCCCCGATGTCCACGGGCCCTGCGATCGTCCGCACGAAGATCGTCGCCACGGTCGGTCCCGCCTGCCGCGCCGAGGAGTCGCTCCGCGGGCTCGTCGACGCGGGCGTGGACGTCTTCCGCCTCAACATGGCGCACGGCTCCCTCGAGGAGCATGCGGAGACGCTCGCCCGCGTGCACCGGGTGTCGGCGGCCGCGGGCCGCGCCATCGGCGTGCTCGTCGATCTCGCCGGACCGAAGATCCGGCTCGGCGAGCTGCCGGGCGGGGCCGTCGAATGCGTCGAGGGGGAGATCCTCCGTTTCGTCCGCGGCGAGGAGACCGCGGAGGCCGGCGCCTTCACCGTCACCTACGCGCGGCTCGTCGACGAGCTCGCCGTCGGCGACCCGGTCATGCTCGCCGACGGGACGATCAGCCTCGTGGTCGAGACGCGGACGTCCGACGAGGTCCGCTGCCGGGTCGTGCAGGGGGGCGTCGTCCGCAGCCGCCAGGGGGTCAACCTGCCGGGCGTCAAACTGTCGGTCGCCGCGATGAGTGCGACCGACTGGCAGCATGCGGAATGGGCCGCCGCGGCCGGCGCCGACTTCGTGAGCCTGTCGTTCGTGCGCAGTGCCGTCGAGGTGAAGCTGCTCAAGGAGCTGCTGCGCACGCGGGGCTCGAAGGCCCGCGTCGTCGCGAAGATCGAGAAGCGGGAGGCGATCGACGGACTCGAGGCCATCGTCGAGGCTGCGGATGCCGTGATGGTGGCGCGGGGCGACCTCGGCGTGGAGACGGATGTCGCGAGCATGCCGATGGTGCAGAAGCGGGTGATCCGCACCTGCCAGCGCTACCAGAAGCCGGTGATCGTGGCGACGCAGATGCTCGACAGCATGCAGCACGCCCGCCGCCCGACCCGGGCGGAGACCACCGACGTGGCCAATGCGATCCTCGACGGCGCCGACGCCTGCATGCTCTCGGGCGAGACGGCGATCGGCGACCACCCGCGGCTGGTCGTCGAGATGATGCGTCGCATCGCGAGCGCCACGGAGGAGCAGTACCTCCACGATCGCCGCCAGGTGCTCGGCGAGCTGCTCGGCCGCGGTCGCGCCTCCGCCGTGTCCGCCGGCGAGTTTCTCCCCGCGCCCGAGTTTCTCGTGGACGGCCTGCACCCGATCACGCAGGCGGTGGTCGACGGGGCGGGACGGATCGCGGCGGAGCTCGACGCGAAGCTCGTGGTCGTGGCCAGCCGCACCGGCGTGACCGCGATCGCGCGGTCGAAGCGGCGGGGGGCGGTGCCGACGGTGGGCGTGAGCGACGAGCCGGCGACCCTGCGGCAGATGGCCCTCTACTGGGGCGTCACGCCGCTCGCGGCCGTCGTGGCGACCGCCGACACCGGAGGCCTGCTGGAGCACGTCTGCGAGTGGGGCCTCGCCGCCGGCCGGCTGCGGCGGGGGGACCGGATCCTGCTCGTCGCCGGGACCGGCTTCGGCGCCGGTGGTCACAACATGGCGCTCGTGCACGAAGTGTGAAAAAGAAAAAGGAAAAAGGTGACAGTCACCAAATCTGGTGAACCTGGCGATCGGAGAAAAAGGTGACAGTCACCAAATCTGGTGAACCTGGCGATCGTGCATGACCCGTCTCTAGCCCAGATTTGGTGACTGTCACCTTTTTCACTGGTGACTGTCACCTTTTTCACCTCGAGACCGTTCACGGTACGATCGTCGCCACGCGGCAGACAGCCGGGCGCCGCGCCCCCCGGAGACCCTCGGTGCATGAAGGAAACCTGCGTCCTCGCCTACTCGGGCGGCCTCGACACGTCGGTGATCCTCGGCTGGCTCATCGAGCAGGGCTACGACGTCGTGGCCGTCTACGTCGATCTCGGCCAGCCGTGCGAGGATCGGCAGGCGATCATGCGGAAGGCACGGGACTGCGGCGCGGTCGAGTCGCTGCTCGTCGACGTGCGTGAGGATCTCTGTCGAGACTTCGCCTTCCCGGTGATGCAGTGGCAGGCACGCTACGAAGGCACCTACCTGCTCGGCACGTCCATCGCCCGCCCGCTGATTGCGAAGGTGTGCGTCGACGTCGCGCACCGCACCGGCGCCTCGGTCTTCGCCCACGGCGCCACCGGCAAGGGGAACGACCAGTGCCGCTTCCAGCTCGCCGCGGAGGCGCTTGATCCCGGAATCCGCGTGCTCGCGCCGTGGCGGATCGCCGCGTTCCGCGAACGCTTCCCCGGCCGTCAGGAGCTCATCGCGTTCTGCGAAGCGAGACACATCCCGGTCAAGGCCTCGAAGGGCAAGCCCTACAGCTCCGACGAGAACTGCCTCCACACGAGCTACGAGGCCGGGCTGCTCGAGGAGCTCACGACCGACGGCTTCGGCCTCGTCGACTTCGGCATGACGGTATCGCCCCAGGCGGCACCCGACGCGGTGGAGCCCGTGACGATCGAGTTCGAAGCCGGTGTGCCGGTCTCCGTCAACGGGCGGCGGATGGCGGCCCATGAGATCGTCCTCGCGCTCAACGAGATCGGCGGCCGCAACGGCGTGGGACGGACCGACATCGTCGAGAACCGGCTGGTCGGCATGAAGAGTCGGGGCGTGTACGAGGCGCCGGGCATGACGGTGCTCTACGAGGCCCATCGGCTCGTCGAGCAGATGACGCTCGATCGCGATCTCGTGCACCTGCGAGACCGGCTGTCGCCGGAGGTGGCGGAGATGGTGTACTACGGCTTCTGGTACTGCGCGAAAATGGACGCGCTCGGAGCCTTCATTCGCGAGGCCCAGCGTCCCGTGACGGGTCGGGTGGAACTCGGCCTCTACAAGGGCAACATCCTCGTGCGCGGCCGCACGAGTCCGCAGAGCCTCTACGACGCGGCGATCGCGTCGATGGAGGGGGGCGGCTCATACGATCAGACCGATGCCGAGGGCTTCCTCCGCATCCTCGGGCTGCCGCTGCGGGTGCAGGGGCGTGTGCGTCCCCGGCGCGGGTGATGTCGTGACGGACGCCACGCGTGGCGGGTCGGGCCTCTGGCATGAAGCCGTGCGGGTGCTGCGCGTGGGTGTGCGGTGCCTGCCCGTCGAGGCCAGGCGCCCCGCGTCGTGGCTGGCACTCGTCTGCGTGCTCGGCGCCGGCGTCGCGCTGTCGGTTCCGGACACCCCCGGTGGCATGCCGCCGGGCGGGGTTCCCGCGGCGTCGGCCGCCGTCGTCGCCGGGGCTGCGGCGGCGATCGCCGCGATCGGCGACGTGCCCCATGCGAGGGCTCGTGGTCCCCACGTGCACTCGCTCCTGGTGGCGACGACCATCTGCCGATCGACCTGGCCGTTCGTCGCCGCCGTCGCCCTCGGTCTGACCGGGTCGTCCGTCGGCGTCTGGCTCGCGGCGGCCGTCCCGCTCGCGGCGACGAGCAGCATCCTGCTCCGTCGAGCCGGCGCGGACGCGGCCGAGTCGGCCGGTGTCGTGCTGGTGGCCGCGTGCGTCGCGGCCGCGACGGGAGCGGCTGTGTTCATGACCGTGGCCGCGCCGCTGCACGTGGCGGGTGCCGCGGCGGCCGGCGTCGCCGGCTTCGGCGCGGTGACGGTCGCGGCCGTGTCGTGGCTGGCGACCGCCCCGCCGGCAGCGCACGCGTTGGATGCAGGCTCATGGACGCCGGCGGACACGATCGAGGCGCTGGGATGGCCGGCGGGGTCGGGACGATTGGGCGGCGGCCTGCTCATGGCGTCGATGATCGCGGCGCTCCTCGGCATGGCGGGCTGGCTCTTCCTCGCGCCGGAGCGTTCGGGCTGGTACGGCCTGCTGGCGGCGTGCTGCTTCGTCGCACTCGCCGCGCCGCGTGCGACCCTCGCGTGGGGGGCGGTCGGGTCGATCGCCCGATCACGTCTGCTGATGACCGTGGCGGGACCCGGCCTCCGGTCGGCGCCCCAGTGGCGGGTGCCGATCACCACCGCGGCCATCCTCGCCTGGCCCCCGCTCGTGGCCGCCGGGGTCGTCGGAGGTGAGGAGGCCACCGACCGGCTGTGGCTCGTCGCGGAGGTGCTCGCCTGGGGCGTCGCGCTCGCCGTCGTGACGACCGCGGCCCTGCGTCTCGGCGCCGGTCGCGAGACCGTCCTCGCCATCGCGCTCGTCACCGCGGTCGCGTGTTTTCTGGGCTGGAGAGGGACAGTCGGGCCCGAAACCCCCTGGAACGAGGGCAGGAATGGTGTTGAGCAAACCCGTGCTTCCTGCGAGACTCCGCAACCTCGGTCAGGCCCACGAGGGTCGGGCCGTCGGCCGATGGGTCGTCGCGCCGGCCTCGTGGCATCCCATGAAGCCTTCACCGCGTCCGTCGTGCATCCGTTTTGACCCGAGGAGTTGACCCGTGCGAGGAACTCGTACCGCCCTCCGGAATCCTGTGGCCGCCGTCTGGCTCGTGGCGTGCGCCTCCCTGGCGGCCGCCTGCCCGGCCCGCGCCGAGGGTGTCGCCGCCAGCGAGACCATCTTTCCCGCCACGACGCGGGCCTGGCTGAGCGTGCCCGACGTTCGCGGCCTCCGCCAGCGGTTCGATCGCTCACCCTATGGCCAGCTTCTCGCCGACCCCACCATGGCGGCGTTCGTCGACCATGTCCGGGCCGAGATCAACAAAAACAGCAAGCAGCGGCTCGCGAAGCTCGGGCTGACCCTCGAGGACCTCGAGCGGATTCCGGGGGGAGAAGTCGCCGTGGCGGCGATCGAGCCCCAGCCGGGACAGATGGCGACCGTGCTGGTGGTGGACGTCACGGGGCACGAAACCGAGGCCCGGGAACTGGTCGAGACCATCACGGCCCGCCTGCTCGAGCGCAAGGCGACCGTCGTGACGATCGCCGGCGCACCGGCAGGCCTCTCGGTGTACCGGCTGCCCCCCGAGCCGGACGACGAGCGGCGGAAGACGCCGGCCCGGGAACGCCGGGTCGCCTTCGCATACGGTGGTTCGGCGCTCGTCGTCGGCGACGATGCACAGCAGGTCGGGCAGGCGTTTTCCGTCGTCACGACCGGACGCAAGGACAGCCTGGCGGCCACGGCGCCGTTCGCGGGCGTGATGGCACGATGCGGACGCGACATGCCCGCCAACGCGGCGCCGATCCGGTGGTTCGTCGATCCCCTGCCCTTCGCCTCGGTCTACCGTGAGGCCAATCCTCCGCTCGAGAAGCGGAAGGGGCCCGACTACGTCACGATCCTCGGCCGCCAGGGTTTCGATGCGGTCAAGGGGCTGGGCGGCCTCGTCGTCTTCGGTGCCGGCGGCCATGCCGTGCGGCATGCCACGATGGTCTGGGCGCCGCCGCTGCCGGGGCGGCAGCCGCTGTCGGGTGAGTCGTACGACCTCGCGGCCAGGATGCTGCAGTTCCCCAACGCCGAGCGCATGGTGCCGCCGGAATGGGTGCCGCGTGACGTGACCGGGTGGTCGGCGCTCAATTGGGATTTCCAGGCGGCGTTCGCCGCCGCGGAGACGCTCGTCGACGACATCGTGGGCGATCGCGGCGTGTTCGACGACGTGATCGCGTCTCTCAAGGAGGATCCGGACGGCCCGCAGATCGACGTGGAGCAGGATCTCGTCGCGGCGCTCGCGACGCGGGTGTCGCTCATCACCGACCATGCCGACCCCGCCGATCCGGATGCGGAGAGGCTCGTGGTCGCGATCGAGACGGTGGATGAGGCCAGGGTGGCGGCGACGATCGCCAAGGTCATGAACGCCGACAAGGACATGGAGCGGAAGGAGATCGCGGGCCACACGGTCTGGGAGCTCATCGACCGGACGGCCGCCATTCCGGAGTTGCAGGTGGAGACGCCCGGGCTGAAGCTTGGCGGTGATCGCGACGACGACGGCCGCCGCCGTCGGCAACGCATCCGGGAAAAGGAGGAGAAACTCCTGCCCCACTCCTCGGTCACCGTCGCCAAGGGCCATCTCTTCATCGCCTCGCATCGCGACGTGCTCGAGCGGGTGCTCGTGACGCCCGGCGGTGTCGATGCACTGGCGTCGGCCGACGACTACGCCCTGGCGATCCGGGAGATCGACCGGCTGCTCCCGACGCACACGGCGCTCAAGTCGTTCGGGCGCGAGGACGACACGATCCTCCCCGCCTACGAACTGCTCCGCCGGGGATCGATGCCGAAGTCCCAGAGCGTGTTCGGACAGCTGCTCAACGGCCTGCTCGGCGACGGCAAGCCGGGGAGCGTGCGCGAGCAGCGGCTCGACGGCTCGACGCTCCCCGAGTTCGAGGTGATCCGCCACTACTTCGGCACCGCCGGGGTCGGCATGGAGTCGGTCGCGGAGGGATGGTTCGTCACCGGGCTCTCACTGCCCAGGGTGGCGCAGGAGCCCGAGGTCGCCCGCAGTCCCGACACGACCGCGATCGAGCGCTGAGCACGGGACTCGTGCCTGAGCCCCCACGTCGCGTGGTCCTCTTCGCATCGCGTGGTCGCATTCGCATCGCGTCGTCCTGGCCTCAGGGGCGGGATGATCGCCTGGATTCCACGACCGCCCAGAACGGGTGCTGCCGGTCGCCCCTCAGCCGCACGTCCTCGAGCAGGAGCGTGAGGTCGGGGACGACCGGTCCGCGATGGAGCGTGCGGCCGTCGACCGTGACCGTCGCCGGCTGGGTGAAGTCCAGCAGTTCCGGCGACAGCCAGACCTTCACCTGCTCGGTGCCACACCGCGCCGTGATGCCGTTCGTGGCTCCGACCTTGGCCTCGATCGAGAGCGGGCGCGAGCCCGGCGGCGGTGGCCAGTCGCTCGGGAGCACCATGGTGCGCGGCGGCGCTCCGGCGACCTCCAGCCACCAGAAGAAGCGATCCCAGGGACGCATCGTGACCGCCTCGATCTCCGGTGGGAAGGGCGTGCGCGACTTCCTCCGCATCCAGTCGAAGATGCGGATGATCTCCTCGAAGAAGTGCTCGTGTCCCCGGCCGCGATACTCCACGTAGGTGAGGTCGTAGCCCCGCAGGAACCCGCGGTCGAGCGTCGCGGCGTTCCGCTTGAGCGTGCCGCCATCGAGCTCACCGCCGACGATGCAGGTCGGCAGCCGCTCGGCGTTGCGCCAGATGTGCGTCACGTAGCGGTCGGCCGTGGGGGTGACGGCGACGAGGCCGGCCCAGAGATCGGGGTGCGCGAGCGCGACGTCCCACGCCGCGTCACCTCCCATCGCGTGGCCCGAAAGGAAGACGCGATCGGTATCGATGGCGAAGCGGCGCATCGCTTCCCGTAGCGCTGCGAGGACCGCGGCATGCTCCCGCGGCGTCGCGCCGTAGGACGACTGCCCTTCGTCGGCCCAGGCGGGGGCGACCACGATCGTGCCATGCCTCCCGGCCTGCCCCTGTCGGAGGCCGTCGGGCCCGGGCATGCCGGCCCACCATTCGATCTGCCGCAGCGGCGTCGAGCCGGCGCCGTGCAGCGTGACCACGGCGGGATAGCGACGCAGGGGGTCGTATTCGGGCGGCAGCTGCACGAGGCATGCCCTTCCCTGTGCGTCCGCGTCGGGCCCGGGCACCTCGAGTTCGAACATGCCCGGAGCCACGGCGTCCGGCGGATCGAGGGGTGGACGCATGGCGGCCACGAGTGCGGCGACGGTGCGGGCATCGGAGGCCTCCTCGCCGCGCAGCCGCAGGAGAACGTCCCGCCGCACCGCGTCGTCCTTGCCGCGCAGATAGTCGCGGACGAGTCCGCGGACGCGGACGGCCGACAGGGCGATCTTGAGGGTGTCGCCGTTGACCTCGGTGCCGAGCCAGCCGTTGATCGCCAGCGCGGTCGCACGATCGGCCGACAGCGTGCCGTCCGCGCCGAGCCGCTCGAAGGTGGTGAGCCGCGGGAGGGTTCCGAATGACAGCTCGCGCTGCATCTCTGCGACGACATGGGCGGCGGCGTCGCGCTCCGTGTCGTCCTCGAGCGCGGCGATCCGCTCACCGGCCGCCGTCACGAGCGCGGCTGCGCGCTCGCGCCGCACACGATAGTCATCGCGGGTCTCGCGCACCGCCTCGAGAATCTCCCCGTCCGCATCGTCGGCCGGGAACGAGTCGAGCAGCTGCAGGGCCAGGCGGTCCTGGCCCACGCGGGCCCGCAGGAGAATCTCGTCGTAGATGCGGGCCGCCATGAGACGCGCCAGGCTCCGCCGCTCGCGGCCGAGATCGGCGAGATCCGGAAACTCGCGCAGCACCTCGTCGAGCTCCCGCCCGGCCTCGTCGTACCGCTCCCCCTGCATGAGCAGCCGCACCAGCCGCAGCCGCTGCTCCGGATCGTTCGGATTCACCGCGCGGGCGATGACGCGTCGCAGGGCCTCGCGTGGGATCGACGTCGTGGCGACGCGCATGTCGAGCAGCAACGGCTTCTCGGTGCGGATGCCCTCCAGACGCACCCAGCGGGGCGTGACCTCCGTGATCCCCTGCACCACGTCCACGCGGCCGCTTCCGGTCGCGAGCGACAGCACGCGACGGCCGAACTCGTCGAAGGGCGTCACGTCGACGACCGAGCCGATGCCGACGACGCGGCGGCCGGTATCCGCGACCCGTTGCGGGATCAGGAGTCGCTCCATGCCGAGGTCGGCGGGGACGCGCTCCGTCGCGACGACACGCCGCTTCGACACCATGGTGCGGGTGAGGCCATCGTCACAGACGAGCACCGGCCCCGCGGCCGGTGCCTCGGGCTCCGCGAGTGGATCGACCACCACGCCCGGCAGCATCGCGAAGCTTCCCTCGAGCACCCGCCCGTCGTCGAGTTCGACCCGGTCGGCCAGGGTCGGGACCGCGAGGCAGAGCGAGAGGGTGCCCGCGAGCGAGAAGCGTGCGAGGCGGCGACGCGGGGGGCACGACGTCACGATCCGTTGCATGGACGGTGTCCTCCCCGCACGGGCAGCGGAAACCATGCCGTGATCGTAGCGGCCCGGCGACGATTGCACGGAACCCGGTTTCATCATGGTGGCCGGCTCCTCCTTGACCGGGCGCCCTCGGCAGACCGACACTCGCGGTTCCGGCACGGCACCCATGGTCCGCTGCCGCGGGTCCAGAGCGCCCGGATCGACCGCCCCTCCGGCTCCCTCATGCCTCGTCACGACCGGCATTCCGCCGACAGGTTCGCCGACGATCCTCGCAGCCGGTCGCGATGCGCCCCCTCGCCTCCCGACTGGTGCCGCGGCCTGCTCGTCGCCGCGCTCGTCGTCCTGCTCCTGCTCCCCGTCGTGCTTTCGGTCATCGTCGGCCTGGGCGGGCTGCTGCGGGCGTTGGACGACCGGCCCGCGGCCCGCGTGTGCGACTGGACGGCACTCGTCATCGGGGCGGCGTGGCTCACGTCCCTGGTGGCGACGACCGTTCTGACGGCCGTCACGGCACTCGCCCCGCCCCCGCCTCCTCCTCGACGCAGGCGTCCCCGACGTCGGCGACGCGACCGCGGTTCCGTGGAATCCGGCGGGGTCTGAACGATGGCGATCGCGTTTCGCTGCACCCGTTGCCGCGCCCGACTCCACGTCCCCACGCGCTGGGCCGGTGGCAGCGTCAGCTGTCCGCGGTGCGAGACCCGGGTGGTCGTGCCCGCCGAACCTCAGGCCGAACGCCCCGCCTTCGAGAGCCGTGAGGTGGAGCAGTCACTCGCCATGCTCGAACGGCAGGGGAACGGCCTCGTGGCGGCAGAGGATCCGGCCGCCACGGGCGCCGGGCCCTCCGGAACCGCGATGCGCCCGGTGCGGGTGGGACGTGCAGGCGTGACAGTGCCGTGGTGGGCGATCTATGCTGCGAGTCTGCTGATCCCTGCGACGGCCATCGTGGCCTTCGCCTGCGGTGTCTGGTGGCACACGGTGACAGGTGGTCCATGAACCTCAAGACAGCGGCCTCTTGGATGGCCAGGGCGCGGGATGGACGGAATCGGCACGCGCGGCTCATCGGCCTGGCTGTGATGCTCGCCGCCGCGTCCTGCGGTACGTCCGCCTCGGCGCAGCAGGCGAAAGGCACCGTGAGCTTCTCGCGGGAGATCGCCCCCCTGCTCGTCACGAAGTGCGGAGGGTGTCACGTCGCCGGCCGCAAGGGCAACTTCCAGATGGCGTCCTACGACATGCTCATGCGATCCGGCATGGTGCAGCGGGGTGCCGCCAACGCGAGCCGCCTGCTCGAGGTGATCCTGAGCGGCGACATGCCGCGCGGTGGGGCGAAGGTGTCACCCGCGGAGGTCGGGCTCCTCCAGCGTTGGATCGACGGGGGCGCGGGCTGCGACGTGCCCGACCCCACGGTCGCGATCGACCTTCTCGCGCGGGGTGCGGTGGCCGCGGCGATGCCCGCGGCGGCGCCCAGGCCCGCGCTCAAGCCGGGTGATGTGTCGTTCGCATCGGACATCGCATCGATCCTCGTCGACCAGTGCGGCAACTGCCACTCCGACACCGATCCGGAAGGCAACCTGCGGCTCACGTCGTTCCAGCGGCTGATGCGGGGCGGACGCAACGGCCCCGCCGTGACGGCGTCCAATGGCAAGGGGAGCCTGATCGTGCAGAAGCTCCGCGGCACGGCCGAGGAGGGGGACCGCATGCCCCTCGGACGCGACCCGCTGCCGTCCGACGTGATCGCCGCGATCGAGAAGTGGATCGATCAGGGCGCGACGCTCGACATGCTCGGACCGGATGATCCGCTCGAGGCAGTGGCGGCCGCAGGCCGCTCCCGCGCGCTCGGCGACGCCGAGTTGCTGAAGACACGTGCGAAGGCCGCAGGTCCGGTGTGGAGGCAGGCGCTCCCCGACGAGAGCCCGACGGTCGCCGCGCGTCGTCGCGTGACCGTGCTGGGCAATCTGCCGGCGGAGCGACTCGTCGACATCGCCGACCGGAGCGAACGGCTCGAGGACAAGCTGCGGGGCCTGGTCATCGAGGGTGACGGCCCGCTGCTCAAGGGAGGCGTGGTCGTCTACCTGTTCGGCAAGGCGTACGACTTCAGCGCCTTCTGGCAGGAGATCGTCGGGAAGGAGCGCCCCCGCGGCATCACGGGCCATGCGGGCGTCGCGGGTGACGTCGTCTACGCGGCGGTGCTCGCGTCGAGCAGCGATGACGACGCCGATCTCGACCTCCAGCTCGCGGAACAGATCGCGGCCGCCGCCTTCACGGCGCGGTCCGTCCCGGACTGGTTCGCCCGGGGCGCCGCGCGATCGCTCGCCGTGCGACTCGCTCCGAAGGCGGCGCTTGCCAAGGACTGGAAGCGGGACGCCGGCACTGCCGTCGCCACGATCGGCTCGACGGCCGACTTCCTCGGCGGCCACGCCGATCCGGCCGCGGTCGCCGTGGCCGCCGGCAACTTCGCCACCTCGTTCGCCCCGCCGGCACGGCTGGCGAAACTCGTCGCGGCGCTCGATGCCGGCACGCCCTTTCCCGACGCCTTCACGTCGGTGTTCAAGAGCACGCCGGAGCAGCTCTACACGGCCTGGGCCGCGAAGCAGAAGCCGAGCAAGCGATAACGCCGGCTCGATTTCTCCAGAGCGACGCGCCGCCAGTCTGGTCCGTCAGTCTGTCTGGGAGGCGACGGGGGTCGGCGAACGCTCGACGAGCGTGCGGCCGCCGCGGCCGCAGCGAGGAGACTTTTGCCGTCCCCGAGCCGGTCCTCCACGTGCGCCGGAAACGCACGCGTCGGCACGGCCGTGAACCGACTATCGAGTTTGCGGGTCACGAGCATCGACCTCTCGAGCGCGAGGCGATACGTTTTCCACCGCAATGCCGTGGTGACCGGGGATGCGGAGAGCTCGTTTTGGTACATACGGGGGTGCCTTGGCCCCGGGGCATGTGATCCGGAAGGCGGCTTGTGACCGTCGCCGGCGTGACACGCGATCGGAACCATTGATCGGCCCCCAACGAGCCGCGTTCAGAGCTCACCGGCATGGTTGGTCAGCAGCACGAGCATGGCAGAAAACGTATCGCCTCACACTCCTATGAGAGGTCGAGGGCGTCACGGCCGTGCGGCTCGAGCGATTTCGTGTTCCGCTCGACCGCCATGACGATCATCTGCCGCCGCCCGCCGTCGGAAGCCGTGGCGATGATGGGCAGCACCTGCCGCTTGTTCGGCATGTCCACACGCACGCGGAACGTGCCGTCGGACTGCACCCGCACCGGTTCCCCCTGCAGGGTGACGCGGGCGTCCGGCTGCGTCACGCCGTAGACCACCATCTCGGCGTCCACGTCGAGCTGAAAGTCGGTGCGGAACGTCGGCTCGCTGTCGCCATCGTCCGGCCCCGTGGACCGCGGACTGGTCACCATCGGGCGGCGGAGCCGCTCCTCGAAGAGTTCCTGGAGTTCGGTGCTGTTGTTCTCGGGGGAGAACCCGCCACTCATCGCGTAGATGCGGTCGCAGTCGCCGAGGATCTCGCCCCAATGCACGTCGAGCGTGTCGCTCTGCGATGCCGGCGGGGTGGTGACGGCATTGCTCCGCGCCAGCCCGTGGAATCGCCCCGACGAGGTGAGATAGCCGATCTCGACCTTGCACCGCATCGGCTCGCGCACGTCGATGAACCAGTTCTTGACACCCCCGTGCACCTCGATTTCCCGGATCACGCGGGCCGCCGGCGACGCCTGCGACGCCGTCTCGATCCGCAGCACCCGCAGGACCGGGCGGGCGGAGTGCCACTCCTGACCGAGGGCGGCCTGGGCGCGCGAGATGCTGCGGGGCGTGATCTCCCAGAAGGCGTGCATCCAGTAGGGCCCGCGCACCATGAGCACCATCCGGTCGCGTGCCGGTCGGTTGGCGCGGCCGGCCTCCGGACGCGTCGCGAGGTTCTTCGCGCGGGCGAGCCGCTCACGGGCCTCCGCGATGCGACGCACGACTTCCGGGTCGGTGGGGGCCGCGACGGCCACCGAGGCGGGATTGCGACGCGGTCGCGACGCCGGGACCCCCGGGCCGGAGGCGCCGGGAATGCCGCCGAGCACCAGCCCCGACTTGGCCCGCCGTACGAGCGCCCGGATGAGTTGGTCCTTGCGCATGGAGTGCCAGCCCGGCACACCGTGCTGCTTGGCCATGCGGGCCAAATCCCGCACCGGCTTCTCCCTGAGGCTCGCGGTGGTCATCGGACGCTGGTTCCCGGGGACGGCGGCCGCCCGTCGCGATGTCTGCGACGGATGCGAACGCACCTTCCGAGGCTACCCAGAAAAAGCCGGAGCGGCAACCTGCCGGTCGCCGTTCTCGCGTCACAAGTCGTTTTTCCGCAGGGACTTGTGGCGTCCTTTGCGGCTGGCCGTCGGTCAGTCGCCGCGGAGCCGCAGGCTCCGTTCCGCCAGTTTTTCGCGAACCTCGTTGAGGCTCGTCACACCGAAGTTCTTGCACTCGAGCAGGTCCTCGGCGGTCCTCCGCACCAGGTCGCCGATCGTCATGATGCCCAGCTTCGTGGTGCACTTCCGGGCCCGCACCGAGAGGTTGAGGTCGGTGATCGGCAGGGCGTAAATCTGCTGGTCGTCGGCCGAGGGCTCCTCGAACTCCGCTTCGGGGGCAGCGGCCGCTCCGGCGACGGCGAGCTGGCCGAGCGTGAGCCCCTTCGCGGCGAGCATGTCCTTGATCTCGACGAGGCTCGTCTCGCCGAAGTTCTTGCTGGCGAGCAGTTCCTCCTCGCTCGTCCGTGCGAGGTCGCCGAGTGTCATGATCCCCATCTTCTGGAGGCAGTTGCGGCTGCGGACCGACAGCTCGAAATCGGTGACCGGGAGGCCGAGCACCTGGTCGAGGCGATCCCGCTGCCGCATCTCCTGTTCGCCGAGCTGGAGATCACCCGCCGCGGACGAGTCGCGCATGAAAAGGCGGGCCCGCGGATGGTCGGGAAACGCCTCGAGAATCCTGCGGTAGCACTGCTGCGCCCGCGCGAAGTCGTCGTGGTCTTCGTAGAGGATGCCGAGGTTGAGCAGGGCGCCGACGGTCGGCGGATAGCGCTCGAGCGACCGCTCGTAGCAGGCCTTCGCCTCCTCGTCGTTCCCCAGTCGATCGTGGATCACGCCGAGTGCGAAGAGCGCCGTCGGATGTCCGGGGTCGATGGCGATCGCCCGCTCGTAGGCCTCGCTCACCTGCTCGATGTCGGCCCCCTCGGCCGCGAGCATGTTGCCCCGGGCCACGCACAGGTCGGCCGAGGTCGCCGCCTCGCCGCCGGCCTGCTCCAGCTCGCGGCGGGCGCGGTCATGGTGGCCGGCCGACCGCAACGACTCCACCGCTGCCGCGACGCAGCATCCCGCCTCGTAGCCGGCCTTCCGCGCGGCGGTGAAGGCATCGACCGCCTTGTCGTGAACGCCGAGCGCGGCGTGCGCGAGCCCCTGATGAAAGAGGGCGAGGGCGCCGCCGTCACCGGAGCGGAGCGTTTCGAGGGCCTCGCGTGCCTGGCCGAGGAGCCGCTGGCACACGCCGAGCCTCACCGACGCGGCCGGACTGCGGTCGGTGTTCGATTCAAGTTCGCGCACCGCGGCGCGAAGCTCGCGGTGTGCCGTCGCGTCGCGGCCGAGCGACTCCACGAGCGAACGCACCTCCGCTGGGCCGAAGGGACCGTTCCCCACGATGAGATCACGAACATCGGAGAGCGGTGTGGCAACCATGGCGTGCGGGACTCCGGGCAGGGGACGACAATGAGCGAATGAGCGGCGAATGTGGACGGACGCCACGACGAGAGCCAGCGGCGGGAGTCGAACCCGCAACCCCCGCATTACGAATGCGGTGCTCTGCCAATTGAAGCTACGCTGGCACGGCAGGGGCGAGGGCTCGCCGGCCGCGGCAACCCGCAAAAGTAGCGCACCGGGCGTGGCGTCGTCAAGCCAGCGGATCCATCGCCGGGGGCGTGCCGAGCTCCGCCACGAGCCCGGGGTCTCCGACCCGGCAGGAGCGTCCTGCCAAAACGGTGCGGGTCAGGGGCAAGACGACCGCACCGTCGGACCATGGGCCGGAGACTCCGGGCTCGGCAGCTGGGGCCGGGCCGGGGGCCTCTCATCACCCAAGTGGGAATGCACGTGGCGTGCCAGACTGCTTTTTTCTTTTTTGCCGTCGCGACTCGTCGGATGCGGAGCGGCGCACGGCCGGTGGCACCCGGGAAGAAGCCTTTTTTGATCGGCCACGCTCGCGCGCACCTGTCGCGTCGCAATCTGAGACCGGTGCGCCGACGAGTGTCGAGCGAACGCGGCGTTTCGCAGCGCGCGCGGCATTTCGCGTCGCCGGATCCCGGTCTCGGTCGGCGGGACCTCGGGCCGGTATCATTCGTCAGATGCGAGCCAGGCTTCTGCACCGGTGCCAGTCTTCGGCTGCCAGTCTTCCGCACCGCCTCTCGAGACGCCCGTGAATCCGCGCCTGCCAGCCTGCGTCGGTCGCTACCTCTGTGGCCCGGGCCATGCGCTGCTGGTCGTGGCCGGACCCTGCGTGATCGAGAGCGAGCCGCTCTGCCTGAGCATCGCCGAGGAGCTCGCCGGGATCGCCCGGGAACTGCCCGTGCAGATCGTCTTCAAGGCCTCGTTCGACAAGGCGAACCGGACGAGCGTCGCGTCTTTCAGGGGCCCCGGCCCCGAGGATGGGCTGGCGATCCTCGACCGCGTCCGTGCGGCCACCGGGCTGCCCGTGACCACCGACGTGCATCTGCCCGAGCAGGCCGCGGCTGCGGGGCGTGTCTGCGACATGCTCCAGATTCCCGCCTTCCTCTGCCGTCAGACCGATCTGCTCCTCGCCGCGGCCGCGACCGGTCGCGCCGTGAACGTGAAGAAGGGGCAGTTTCTCGCGCCGGGCGACATGCGGCACGCCGTGGCGAAGCTCCTGGCCGGCGGCTGTCGCGACGTCCTGCTCTGCGAGCGGGGCACGTTCTTCGGATACGGGCGCCTCGTGAACGACTTCGGGGGGCTGCCGACGATGCGGGCGCTCGGGGTGCCGGTGATCTTCGACGCCACGCACTCGGTGCAGCGGCCGGCGAGCCTCGGCGAGGCGACCGGAGGCGACCGTGCCCTCGTCGAGCCACTCGCGCGGGCGGCGGCGGCCGTGGGGATCGATGGGCTGTTTCTCGAGACGCATCCCGACCCGGATGCCAGCCCGAGCGACGGCCCGACCATGGTGCCGCTCCATGAACTGCGCGCGGTGCTCGGGCGGATCGTCCGCATTCACGAGGCCCGCCTGGCCGGCGAGGATGGGAGATGAGGCACGCGTTCGTCGCCCGCGCCTCCGGCGTCGCGCGTCCGATCTCGTCGGCATGCTCGGTCGGCCTGCTCTGTTCGATCTTCGTCTGTCTGGTCACGGCGTCCGGGTGTGGCCGTCCTGCCGGTGACGGGGGCGGCTCGTCCGTCTCCCCGGCGGCCGTGCCGCGTCCCGTCACGAGGGTGTCGCGGGACAAGATTCTCGAAAGCGCGCTCGCCGTGCTCGACCGCCTCGACGACTTCGACGAGGCGCGCGGTGCGGAGCTCGTCTTCGATCGGATCAACCAGTGGGCCCGCCTGGCCCCGACGGACGCGGTCGCGGCCTGGCGGCAGGATTCCCTCGCCGACACGCTTTCCGCGCGGCTGCGTGACGAGCTGACGGAGATCGTGCCCGACGCGAACGGCTTCGCCATGGGCGATGTCGTCTTTCTTCGGGACCAGCGCTGGCTGGCGGACATCGCCCGGGTGGCACGGGGTGAGGCGCGGGATGATCTCGAGGTGGCTCTCGCGCTCTTCGAGTGGACGGTGCGGTCGCTGGCACTCGTCGGCGATCCTCCGACCGCACCGACCGCGACCAATCCGGGCACGCGGTGGTGTCTGCCGGGAGAGATCCTGCTCGCCGGTCGAGCGAGCGGGCCGCAGCGGGCATGGATTTTCCTGCAGCTGCTGCGCCATGCGGGTCTCGACGGGGTCATGCTCGGCCTCGGTGGCGGTGCGGAGCAGGCGCCGCGCAGCTGGCTCCCCGCGGTCCTCGTCGATGGCGAGCTTCACCTCTTCGAGCCGGTCTACGGCATGCCCGTTCCGGGGCCGGACGGCGCCGCCGTGGCGACCCTGCGCCAGGCTGCCACCGATCCCGCGATCCTCGCCGGCTTGTCGCTGCCCGATCGGCCCTATCCCGTGCAGGCTGCCGACCTCACGGCCGTCACCGTCCTGGTCGCAGCCGATCCGTTGAGCCTCTCGCGAAGGATGGTGGTGCTCGATCCCGACGTGCGCGGCGCGAGGGAGATGCGCGTCGCGGTCGATGGGTCGCGGCTGGCGGCCGCCGCGAACGCGGCGGTGGAGGCATCCGGGGTGACGCCGGCCGCGCCCGCGCTCTGGGAGTTTCCCTGGGAGACGCTCGCGCGACGCCGATCCGAGGCGACGCGCGTGGCGGAGGCCGTGCAGCGGGAGCTCGCGCCGCTCCAGGTGCCCTTCGTGCCACAGGCGGGGACGGACCGTCCGGAACTGCTGCGGCCCCTCCTGACCGCGCGACTCCGCGAGTTTCGTGGCGAGCTCGACGGGCCGCAGGGCGCGAAGGCGGCCTACCTGGCGGCGCGTGCCGGCCGCTCCGCGGTGGCGTCGGCCGTGGCGGGATTGCCCGCCGCGCAGGCGGAGGCTGCCCGCACCCTGTTCACCCGCATGAAGGAGGACGCCGCGTACTGGCTCGGCATCCTCACGCTGGCGGAGGGGGAATACGAGGCCGCCATCGACTACCTCGGCCGCATGACCGTGGAGGGATCGCCCGACAGCCGCTGGACCGATGCGGCGCGGACGAACCTCGCCCGCGCGCTCATCGCCGTCGGGCGCACCCGCGAGGCGGCCGCCGCCCTGCGCGAGGATCTCTCACCACAGCGATTCGGCAGCCGGGTGCTCGCGGACCGCCTCGAGCGCGCGGTGGAAGCCGGAAAACCGGTCGTCGAACCCGGGACGCGCGCCGCGTCGGTCCCGAGCGGGTGAACGCCGCGGTGGCGGCCGCCAGCGTTGCCCCGATGGGCTTCGAACGGTAGGCTACAGGGCTTCCCGCAAGGGTGTCCCGACCCACTTCGTGAGTGACGTTTCGGCCATGAAAGACGGCATCCATCCCCAGTACATCGACACCGTGGTCCGCTGCGGCTGTGGCAACACGTTCGCCACGCGCAGCACCGTGCCCGAGATCAAGGTCGACATCTGCAACGTGTGTCATCCGTTTTTCACGGGCAAGCTGAAGTTCGTCGACACGGCCGGTCGGATCGAGAAGTTCAAGACCAAGTTTGCGGGCGCCGGCTACGCCAGCCTCAAGAAGGCGAAGGGAACCGTGAAGGCTGCCGAGGCGCCCGCGTCCTGAACCGTTCAGGGGTGTGACAACGCCGGCACGGCATCCTGCCGTGGTCGACCGCCCAGGCGTCATCCAATCGCACCGCCGGCCCGGGAACGGTGTCGGCGGCGGTGCGGGTTACGTGTCGTGCGGATGGTGAAGCCGTGCGGGAGCCGACGCGCGGTTCGGTCCACGGGACGGGAGTGGTGAGTCATGCGCGACGACCTCGAGGCGACGCTCGCCCGCTTCGAGGCGCTCGAGCGGGCGCTCGCCGACCCGGCCGTGCTCGCCGACGCCCAGCAGCTTTCGGCGGCGGCCCGGGAGCACGGGACGCTCGCGCGACTCGCCCGTCGCTACCGGGATTTCCGCGGCCTCGAACGGCAGATCGCCGACCTGCGCGAGCTGGCCGCGGGCGACCCCGAGATCGCGGCCCTCGCGGCCGCCGAGCTGCCCGCGCTCGAGGAGCGGCGTGATCGGGAGTGGGACGCCATCGTCGAGCTGGGGTCGGACGACGCGGATGCCGACCGGCCGCGCTGCATCGTCGAACTGCGGGCCGGCACGGGCGGCGACGAGGCGGCGCTCTTCGTGCGCGACCTCTACGAGATGTATCGACGGTACGGCACGGAGCACGGCTGGCAGTTCGAGGTGCTCGACGCCAGCCCGACCGAACTCGGCGGCTTCAAGGAGCTCGTCCTCGGCGCGTCGGGGGACGGCGTCTACCGCCGGCTCCGGCACGAGAGTGGCGGGCATCGCGTGCAGCGCGTGCCGGATACCGAGACGAAGGGGCGCATCCACACGTCCGCCGCCACCGTCGCCGTGCTGCCGGAGCCGGAGGACGTGGAGGTGTCGATCGCACCGGACGAGTACCGCAAGGACATCTTCTGCGCCAGCGGCCCGGGCGGGCAGCACGTCAACAAGACCGCCTCGGCCGTGCGCCTGACGCACCTCGAGACCGGCATCGTCGTGCAGTGCCAGGACGAGAAGAGCCAGCACAAGAACCTCGCCAAGGCGCTGCGGGTGCTCAAGACGCGGCTCTACGAGCATCGCCGCAGCATCGAGCACGAGAAACGGGCCACCGAGCGACGCACGCTCGTGGGATCGGGGGATCGCAGCCAGCGCATCCGCACCTACAACTTTCCGCAGAACCGGGTCACCGACCATCGCATCAACGAGAGCTTCACGCTCGACCAGGTCATGGCCGGCCGACTGGGGCTCGTGATCGACGCCATCGAGCGGCACGTGCGCGAGGCGCGGCGCAGCGCGATGGAGCCGGAGCAGACGGCAGGTCGTTCCCCGTGACGCGGCGGGCCGGAGAGCGGGTGGCCCGCATGTGGGGTGAGGGCCGGGATCCGGCGGTCGGGAGGCATGCATGAGCGCGAGCGATGCGGGGGAACCGGCGACGCCCGGTGCGTCCGAGGCACCCTGGACGGTGGGGCGGCTGCTCACGTGGACGACCGGCTGGCTGACGAGCCGGGGCAGCGAGTCGCCACGGCTCGATGCCGAAGTGCTGCTGGCCCACGTCCGCGCGTGTCCCCGGATCGCGCTCTACACGGCGTTCGGCGAGACGGTGCCCGACGGGGAGCGGGCGCGGTTCCGCGACCTCGTGCGGCGTCGCGGCGCGGGGGAGCCGGTGGCCTACCTCGTCGGGCAACGCGAGTTCTTCTCGCTGGCATTCGCCGTCAGCCCGGCCGTGCTCGTGCCGCGGCCGGAGACCGAGGGGCTCGTCGTGCGGGCGATCGATCTCTGCCGCGCCGCGCCCGCGGGGATTCGGCTGCTCGACGTCGGCACCGGCTCGGGCGCCATCGCCGTGGCGATTGCGAAGCACGTGACGACGGCGCGGCTCGTCGCGACCGACATCTCGCCGGAGGCGATCGCCGTGGCCCGTGACAACGCGGGGCGTCATGGCGTGGCGGACCGGATCGACTTCGTCACGTGCGACCTCGTGCCGTCCGGCGGGCCGTGGGACGTCATCGTGTCCAACCCCCCCTACGTGCGCGAGGACGAGTTTCCCACGCTCCCGCCCGACGTGCGGCTGCACGAGCCGCGGACGGCGCTCGTCGCGGGACCGACGGGCGTGGAGGTGGTGATCCGGCTCGTCGATGCGGCCGCGCGCGTGCTGGTGCCGGGTGGCTGGCTCCTCGTCGAGATCGGCCCGACGGTCGTCGCGGCGGCGGAGGCTGCGGTGGCAGCCCGGCCCGAGCTGGCCGCGGAGCCGACGCTCAGGGACCTCGCGGCCCGCCCGCGGATCGTCCAGGCGAGACGGCGCTGAAGGTCTCGCCCGTCGCGTCCGCAGCGCTCGTCAGCCCGATTTCCGCAGACCCGATTGCCCCCGGACGCGACGGCGCCCGTCAAGAAGAGTGGGGACGGTGGGTGTCGCCACGGGCGGCCCGCCCCCGGGCGCCCTCAGGCGGGCGGCCCCGACCATCGGACCGGGAGGTTTCGGATGACCGATCACCGGGGAGCCGTGCGGTCGCACGTCCCGACATGGCCGCGGCTGCTGCCCACGAACACGCTCGCGATCCCGGCAGCACGCGTCGCCACCATGCTCGCCGCGACGTGGAGGCGGCTGCCGCTGCGCGAAGACCCGCTGCCGAGTCGTCCGCTCGTGGTGGTCGCGGCCTGCCTCGTCGCGGGGTGCGCCTGGGGATCGTGGGTGCCCGGCACGGCGGGCCCGCCGCCTGGGGTTTCCGCCCACTGGCGGGCCGGCGTGCACTGGCTGGCCGGGGTGGCCTGCGTGATCGCGTGGCATGGCGCGGCGTCGCGCGGCCGGGCCCGCCTCGCGGTGGCGAGCCTCTGTCTGGCCGTGAGCTCGGGCGCCGCGGCGTGGTCGGTGGCGAGGTCGTCGCTCTTCCCCGCCGATGAGCTCGCCTGGCACCTGTCCACGCGACCGGTTCCGGTCGCGATCCGCGGCACGGTGCTCGAGTCGCCGAGTGCCCTGCCGCCGGCATCGCCCGACCCGCGGCTCGCCGCCGCGATCGGGCCGTCGAGCCAGGTGTCGCTGGCCGTGTCGGCGCTGCGCGACGGCGCGAGGTGGCGGGCTGCTTCGGGCGTGGCGACCGTGATCGTGGGTGTGGCACCGGCCGACCTGCCACCGCTCGTCGTGGGCACCGAGGTCGAGCTCACGGGCCGGGCCCTGCGTCGTCCGCCCGCCCTGAATCCGGGCGAGTTCGACGCGGCCCGGAGGGCTCGGCTCGACCGCAGCCTCTCGATCGTGCGGGTGCGGTCCGCGGCCGACATGCACCCGCGCGCCCCGCCGCCGGCATGGTCGGTCGCGGCCGCGGTCGATCGTCTGCGGGCGGGCGGGGCCGCCGCACTGCGGGCCTGCGTCTCGGCCGAGCGCGTGCCGCTGGCCGACGCCCTGCTGCTCGGCAATCGCAGCCTGCTTGCGCGTGACGAGGCCGACCGGTTTCTCGTCACCGGCACGATCCACATTCTCTCGATCTCGGGGCTGCACGTGGGGCTCATCGCGATCGCGCTCTTCGGCATCGTGCGCTGGCTGCCGGTGCCGCGGCCTGTCGCGCTGCTCGCGGTCGCGTCGTGCACCGGCCTCTACATGGTGCTCGTCCGCGCCGAGACGCCGGTCGTCCGTGCGACCGTGCTCGTCTGGCTCGCCTGCGGTGCGGCCGCGGCCGGTCGCCATCCCGCGTCGCTCACCGGCCTGGCCGTGGCGGCGGTGGTGGTGCTCGTGCGGCGGCCGTCCGACGTGCTCGAGGTCGGCCCGCAGCTGTCGTTCCTCGCCACGGCGGTGCTCGTGGGGGTCGCCGCACTCGACCGGCAGCGGCGCGCGCGGCCGCTCGACCCGATCGACCGCCTCATCGACAGGAGTCGGCCGCCATGGCATCGGTGGCTGCGTCGGCGCTGGTCCGCCGCGGCCACGCTCTGCCTTGCGGGAGCGGCCGTCTGGATCGTGACGACGCCGCTCGTCGCGGCCTCTTTCCACGTGGTCAGCCCGGTGGGCCTGGTCCTCAACGTCGTGATCGCCCCGCTCGTCTCCGTCGCGATGCTGGCCGGATTCGCCTGTCTCGCGGTGGCGGCGTTCTCGACCACCCTCGCGGTCGGCCCCGGACTCGCGTGCGACGCGGCCCTCGCGGTCGTCGACCGTCTCGTGGCGTGGGGGGCGCTCGTCCCCGGCGGCCACGTCTGGGTCACCGGACCGCCGTGGTGGTGGGTCGTCGGGTGGTACGTGCTGCTCGTGCTCATCCCCTGCCTGCTCGCGGCGGTGCAGGTGCGGAGGGCTCCGGTGTGGATCGGCACGGCGGCGGCATGGTGCGTCGCCGGCGTGGTCGCGACCACGGCCGCCCGGCTCGTCGCGCCCGCGCCGGCCGAGCTGCGGGTCGTGGTGGCGTCGATGGGCCACGGCTGTGGCATCCTCGTCCGCGCGCCGGGCGCACGCACCCTGCTCTACGACGCCGGGCGGCTCGGCGCGCCGGCGGCCGCGCGTCGGGCGCTGACAGGCCTGCTCTGGAGCGAGGGGATCACCCGCATCGACACGGCCGTCGTGTCGCACGCCGACGCCGACCACTTCAACGCCCTCCCGGACCTGCTCGACCGCTTCACCGTCGGAGAAGTCGTCGTGCCGGAGCCCTTTCTCCAGAGCCGCTCGGTGCAGGCGATCGACCTTGTGCGTCGCGCCGCGGCGCGCGGCGTCCCGGTGCGCACCACGCGGGCGGGCGACTCGTTCGCCCTCTCGGCCCTGTGCCGCGTGCGCGTGCTCCATCCGCCGGCGGAAGCCGCCGCCCGCCCCCTGCCCCACGACCCGGATCGCCGTGCCGCCGACAACGAGACGAGCCTCGTGCTCGCGGTGGAATCGGCCGGTCGCCGGCTGCTCCTCACGGGGGACATCGAGCGGGATGCGCTGCGTCGCTTCGTGGCCGCAGGCGTCGAGCGGTGCGACGTGCTCGTCGCGCCGCATCACGGCAGCCGCACGAGCCTTCCGCCCGACATCGCCCGCGTCACCCGTCCCTCGTGGGTGCTCGTGAGCGGCAGCGGCAACGGTGCCTGGCCCGAGGTCAGACGCGCGTACCTGCGCGCGGCCGCTTCGCCGGCGCCCGCCACCGAGGGTGCGTCGGTCTCGGTCGTGAAGACCGGCGACGAGGGGGCCGTCGCGCTGTCGCTCACGGCGGGGGGCATCACCGCGGCGCGGTGGATGGGCAGGTGGCGGGCCGGGGCGTCACACGACGACCACGGGGTTCTCCATCCGGCCGATGCCGTCGATGTCGATCGACACGCGATCTCCGGCGGCGAGCGTGAACGACTCGTCCGGGACGACGCCCGTGCCCGTGAGCAGCACGACGCCGTGCGGAAACGACTGTGAACGCCAGAGATGGCCGATGAGGTCGTCGAACGACCGGCGGATGCGATCGACCCCCGTGCTGCCGGAAAAGACGGTCGTGCCCCCCCGCTCGATCGCGACGCTGATCGACCAGCGACGGATCGCGGACTCGTCCGCGCCGAGCACGATCCACGGTCCGAGGGCACACGAGCGGTCATAGACCTTGGCCTGCGGCAGGTAGAGCAGGTTTTCGCCTTCGATGTCCCGCGAACTCATGTCGTTGCCGATCGTGCAGCCGACGAGATGGCCGTGCGCGTTCATGACGAGGGCCAGCTCGGGCTCCGGCACGTTCCAGGTGGCGTCGCCCCGGATGCCGACGGCGGCGTCCGGCCCCACGGCCTTCTCCCCCAACGCCTTGAAGAAAATCTCCGGCCGCTCGGCGTCGTACACCCGGTCGTATGCGGTGGCGCTGAAGTCGGATTCCTCCATGCGGGCGGTCTTGCTCCGCAGGTAGGTCACCCCGGCCGCCCACACCTCCTGCCGCTCGACCGGGGGCAGGAGCGCGACGTCGGCGAGCGGGAACCGGACCGTGCTCCGCGCGACGGCGCTCCGCGCGGTCGCGGTCGGATCGGCCGCGTCGAGGATCGACGCGAGCGAGCCCACGCCCGCCGACGCGAGGTCGATCACGACGTCGTCGGTGGTGACGGCGCCGATGCCGGTCTCATCCCCGCGCGGGCGACGAAAGCGGCAGATGCGGAGCGGGTCGCCGGAGCCGGGTCCGGACGCCGACGGGCCGGTGGTCGATCGCTGCGTGGTCATGATCGGTCATGATCCTCCGGGAGGGGCGCACGGCGAGGGTCGGGTGGCGGATGCCGCGGGGCGTGGGTGCCCACGTCAGACCGGGGCCCGCGGTGGTACTGTACCCCATCGCCGATTGATCCCCGCCCCACCGTCCGCGTCGGGGCGGACGGCTCGTTCCCTCGGCCGCGAGCATCTCCCATGACCCCCGCGCCTCTGCCGGATGCAGGCTTCGACCCCTTCGCCCCGGACGACCCGGCCGTCTACGAGGTGCGCACGTCGGCCCCCGGCCCATCCGGGTCGCTGCCGCTCACCGAGTCGCTCCTGCGCGACAGTCCCAGCGGCGACATCTTCGGCCTGTCGCAGAACGTCGGCATGGGC